>MDTB01147552.1_pt1 | contig 28793 bp, 24 predicted proteins | sample 811161 | NCBI WGS metagenome assembly MDTB01 (sample SAMN05326650, study PRJNA326480) | marine metagenome | isolation source: seawater | place: Mediterranean Sea | collected 2009
ACCGAACGCTCTCGCTCAAATTTCAAAATAGGCACTCCTGCATCTATGCCCCTTGAAGTTATATACGGTTTTGCCAATTTGAAAAAAGCTGCTGCCCATACCAATTGTGATTTGGGTGTGTTGAGTGAGCAAAAGCGGGATTGGATAAGTCAAGTTTGTGACGAAATTCTAGCAGGCAAGCACGACGATCAATTTCCATTGGTCATCTGGCAGACGGGCTCGGGAACCCAAAGCAATATGAATGTTAATGAAGTGATTGCCAATCGAGCGCATGTTTTGGCAGGAAATCCCCTAGGACAAGGAGAGAAAGTTCTTTTACCGAACGATGATGTAAATAAATCCCAATCCTCTAACGACACTTTCCCTACGGGGATGCATATCGCTGCTTATTCCAAAATAGTAGAGGTAACCTTGCCTGGAATTAGGAATTTACGGGATGCATTGCTAGAGAAGAGTTCTGCTTTTTCCAAGGTGGTGAAAATAGGGAGAACCCACTTGATGGATGCAACTCCACTGACCCTAGGACAAGAGTTCTCAGGGTATGTTTCCCAACTTGACCACGGAATAAAAGCGCTAGAAAATACACTCCCCCATTTATCCGAACTAGCCTTGGGAGGAACGGCTGTGGGAACAGGAATTAATACACCTAAAGGATATGCCGAGAAAGTGACTCAATATATTGCTGCTTTTACTGGTCATCCATTTGTTTCGGCTCAAAATAAATTTGAAGCTCTTGCGGCACATGATGCCCTTGTGGAAAGTCATGGTGCATTAAAACAAATAGCCGTATCCTTAAATAAAATAGCCAATGATATTCGCTTGTTGGCTTCAGGGCCTCGCTCCGGAATTGGAGAAATACAAATTCCTGCCAACGAACCTGGAAGTTCTATAATGCCGGGAAAGGTGAATCCAACCCAATGTGAGGCTGTCACTATGGTATGTGCACAAATCATTGGAAACGATGTAGCTATTGCCTTTGGTGGAGCCCAAGGGCATTATGAATTAAACGTATTTAAACCAGTAATGGCTGCTAATATTATTCAATCGGCAAGCTTACTAGGAGATGTGTGCCATAGTTTTACCAATCATTGTGTAAAGGGAATCGAACCCAATTACCAACGAATCCAAGAATTACTCAACAATTCCCTGATGTTGGTCACCGCATTGAATACGAAAATTGGTTACTACAAAGCAGCTGAAATAGCAAACAAAGCGCATGAAGAAGGGACAACTCTTAAAGAGGCTGCTGTTGCTATAGGCTATCTTAGTGCAGAAGAATTCGATGAATGGGTACAGCCAGATAAGATGACAGGACATGGAAATTGAACTACAGATACTCCCCTATCAACCCAAATACAAAAATGATTTTGTTACCCTGAATTTGGACTGGCTGGAAGAGGATTTTGAGGTTGAACCATATGATAAAAAAATACTGGAAGATTGTGAAAATCAGATTCTAGCCAAAGGAGGGCATATTTTTTTCGTCCTACAAGAGGCAGTTGTAGTAGGTACCTTTGCTTTTATGAAAATAGAGAACGGCGTTTATGAACTGAGTAAGATGGCTGTTCCAAAAAATTTGCGCGGTGTCGGGATTGGCAATCAGATGATGGCATTTTCCATACGCTTTGCCGAGCAACACCATTGGCAAAAACTATTGTTGTATTCCAATACAAAATTGAAAAATTCAATTCACCTCTACCGTAAGTATGGATATGTAGAGATTCCCCTAGAATCCAACGCTCCGTATCAACGAGGAAATATAAAAATGGAGCTTATCCTCGATTAGAGTGTTTTATAACGAATGCGCTTGGGAATAATTTCAGTCCCTAAGCGTTTTTTCCTATTCTCCTCATAGTCTGAGTAGGAACCTTCAAAATAGTAGACCTGTGAATCTCCTTCAAAAGCAAGAATATGAGTGCAAACTCGATCTAAAAACCATCGGTCGTGAGAAATAATAACGGCACAGCCTGCAAAATTTTCAAGCCCCTCTTCAAGGGCTCGAAGTGTATTCACATCTAGGTCATTTGTGGGTTCGTCTAATAAAAGAACGTTACCTTCTTCCTTTAATGCCATGGCCAAATGCAAGCGGTTGCGTTCGCCACCCGATAAGGTGTTTACCTTTTTATTTTGCTCGTTTCCACTGAAATTGAAGCGACTCAAATACGCCCGTGAGTTGACTTGTTTTCCTCCCATCATTATCAGGTCTTGTCCATCGCTAAAATTTTCCCAGATGGATTTTTCAGAAACAATTGAAGAGTGCGACTGATCAACATAAGCTACTTTAACGGTGTCCCCCACAGAAAATGACCCTGCATCGGGAGGCAATTGATTCATAATCAACCTAAATAAAGTTGTTTTTCCAGCTCCATTGGGCCCAATAACTCCAACAATTCCTGCTTGAGGAAGTCTAAAAGACAAGTCTTCATATAATAATTTATTATCAAAAGCTTTTTTTACTCCCTGCGCTTCTATCACTTCCGATCCCAACCGAGGCCCATTGGGAATATAAATCTCCAGTTTTTCTTCCGTAGCTTTTTGATCTTGACTCAGAAGTTTGTCATAATTACTCAATCGGGCTTTTTGTTTGGCTTGCCGTCCTTTGGGGTTCATTCGAACCCACTCCAGTTCTCGCTCCAACGTTTTCTGTCGTTTAGAGGCTTGTTTTTGTTCCTGGCCCAATCGTTTTGCTTTTTGGTCCAGCCATGAAGAATAATTTCCCTTCCAAGGGATCCCCTCTCCCCGATCCAGCTCCAAAATCCAGCCCGCCACGTTATCTAGAAAATAACGATCGTGGGTGACAGCAATTACTGTACCACTGTACTGGGCCAGGTGATATTCCAACCAATGTACGGATTCAGCATCCAAATGATTAGTGGGTTCGTCCAATAGCAATATATCTGGCTTTTGCAACAAGAGACGGCAAAGTGCAACACGGCGGCGTTCGCCTCCCGATAATGTAGTAATGGAGGTCTCTCCTGGTGGAGTCCGTAGCGCATCCATAGCAATTTCTAATTGCGTATCGAGTTCCCAAGCATTACGAGCTTCAATTTCATCTTGTAACTTTGCTTGTCGATCCATCAATTGCTGCATTTTATCTGGATTCTCATAAACTTCTGGCAAGCCAAACTGATCGTTTATTTGATTGTACTCTTCTAGAACAGCTACGGTTTCGGCCACGCCCTCTTTAACGACCTCCAAGACTGTTTTGTTGTCCTCCATTCGAGGTTCCTGTTCCAAGTAGCCTATCTTATAATCAGCATTGAAAACCACGTCGCCCTGAAATGATTTATCCACACCCGCAATAATCTTTAGTAGCGTAGATTTCCCTGATCCGTTGAGTCCCAATATTCCAATTTTAGCTCCGTAAAAAAAACTGAGATAAATATCCTTTAGAACGGGACGGTTGGCTCCTGAAAATGTTTTGGAAACCCCCGTCATTGAAAAAATTATTTTTTTATCCTCTGCCATTTAAATGCGCCCCCTTAGGGCATTAAACGTCCATGCCACCGCCATAAAGCCTGCACCGACCAATCCGAATCCTACAATGTATTCTTTATAGAGAAGTATTCCTAGTACGATGATAGCGACTCCAAGGAGCCCCATAATCAAGGCTGCATATCCGAAAATTTTATTTTTGTTTAGATTCATAAGTGAGGTTTCCATTCTAGCAAATATCGTAGTTTTTTTGTGAAAAAGGGCAGACAAAAGCAAGAGGAAACACAAACAATATCTCATATCCCCTTATTTAATTACTATTTTTACAGAAAGAAAAACGCGTGCATGGATCTGAGTGCAGAAAAAAATATCGATCACAATAAGATGCTATTGAGTGATCTTCAACAACTATTTACTACCATCAAGCAAGGTGGAGGAAAGAAGCGTTTGGAAAAGATTAAAGCTGCTGGAAAAATGACTGCTAGAGAGCGAGTCACAGCGTTAATTGATCCTGAAACTACTTTTTTTGAAATTGGTGGTTTTGCCGGCTACAATATGTATAAAGAAGCTGGAGGCTGTCCTGCAGGCGGGGTCATTTGTGGCCTTGGAAAAATTACTGGTCGCTTGTGTGTGATTGTTGCCAATGACGCCTCTGTGAAGGCAGGGGCTTGGTTCCCTATCACAGCAAAGAAAAACTTACGAGCCCAGGAAATCGCCATGGAAAACCGAATTCCTATTGTTTATCTGGTAGATAGTGCTGGTGTTTATTTACCGATGCAAGATGAGATTTTTCCAGATAAGGAGCACTTTGGCCGGATTTTCAGAAATAATGCACAAATGAGTGCCGAAGGTATTATACAAATTTCAGCTATAATGGGGAGTTGTGTTGCCGGTGGGGCCTATTTACCAATTATGTCCGATGAAGCTATGATAGTTGATCAAACTGCGAGTATTTTTCTAGCAGGAAGTTATCTGGTCAAAGCAGCTATTGGAGAAAATATCGATAACCAAACCCTAGGGGGAGCCACCACACATTGCGAAATTAGTGGTGTCACAGACTTCAAAGCCAAAGATGATGCCGATGCCTTACAACGAATTCGGACTCTTATAGGTCGAACGGGAAAAGCTCCTAGAGCAGGCTTCGACCGGATAGAATCGCTATCTCCTGAGGATAACGAGGATCAGATTTTCAGTAAACTCCCAAAAGAACGCACCCAACCCTATAATACCTACTCAATTTTAGACAGTATAGTAGACAACGGAAGTCTTGAAGAGTACAAACCAGACTATGGCAAAACCCTCATCACTGCTTATGCCCGCATTGACGGATGGTCTGTTGGTATTGTCGCCAACCAGCGATTGGTGTCTAAAAATGCTAATGGTCAAATGCAATTTGGAGGTGTAATTTATAGTGATAGTGCCGACAAGGCAACTCGATTCATTGCCAATTGTAATCAACGTAAAATCCCTTTGGTTTTCTTCCAAGATGTGACAGGTTTTATGGTTGGCAGTCAATCCGAACATGGTGGAATCATTAAAGACGGTGCCAAAATGGTCAACGCTGTAGCAAATTCAGTAGTCCCTAAGTTTACAGTCATTATAGGCAATTCTTATGGGGTTGGAAATTACGCTATGTGTGGTAAGGCCTATGATCCCCGATTGATAGTAGCATGGCCTTCAGCACAAATTGCTGTGATGGGCGGAACACAGGCTGCCAAAGTACTGCAGCAGATCGAAACGGCCTCGCTTGAGAAAAAAGGAAAAAAAATAAGAGCTGATAAAAAAAAGAAACATTTAGAAAAAATAGAAGCTCACTATCACGAACAAACACAACCTTTATACGCAGCTGCACGATTGTGGGTAGATGCTATTATAGATCCTTCCCAGACCCGTAAATGGATCTCAATGGGAATCGAAGCAGCTGACCATGCCCCGATTCAAAAGAAATTTAATATGGGAATTCTACAAGTCTAGTTATCCTAAAATAGCTAGTGTACTTGGTCGATCAATTTTTCCTGTGGGGGTGTATTTAAACGTCTTCAAAGTATAAATCTCTTTCAAATAACGTTGATTTTCTTCGCCCAATCGCTTTTCAAGTTCTTCTCTAACAAGTTCTCGCACGTCTTTTTTAGTTTCGATAATCAGTACTAGCTTTTGGCCCAAATCAGTATCGGTTTGTCCTGCAAAAAAGAAGGGATACCCTAGGTCACCTAATTCCTTTTCCAACTGTTCAGGAAACAGCTTTTTCCCTCCAGAATTGACGACATTATTGACACGCCCAATGAGAGTAAAATGAGATGAATCAAGGATTTGTACTAAATCCTGAGTATGGATAGACTCCTCGGACAAGTGGGGAGCTGAAATAATAAGACAGCCTTCCTCATCCGCGTCTATAGATACTTCTGGCAGCACTTCAAATGGGTTCTGGGGTAGTGTTACTTTTGAAACTGCAATATGAGTAAGGGTCTCCGTCATACCATAGGTTTCAAAAACAGACGATCCACACACAGACAGGGCCATACGGAGGGAATTGGAAATGGGAGCTCCACCAATCAGGAGGGTTCTTATCTGGTCGAGTTTCGAAAGAGCATTCTTAGCCTGAAGCGGGATCATGGCACAAAAATCATAGTCTCTATCCAACCAATCCAAATCCATTTTAGGGGGGATCATATGTACATCTAGTCCCAGTACCATTGCCCGTACTAACATCATTTTTCCTGCAATATAATTTACTGGAAGACAATGAAGTGCTCGTTGTCCCACTTGCAAACCGAAGTATTCTGCAGTCCGAACTGCAGAATTGACCATCGCTTGTTTGGATACGAGGAGCCTCCTTGGACTTCCTGTAGAACCTGAAGTTTGAACTTCTATGCTTTCATTTCCATCCAACCAGTCCAATAAAAAAACTCCAATTACCTCCTCAAAGGTTTCACCTTCTTTGATGAAATCATAGGCAACGAGTTTTAATTCTCTTTGGTTATAGTGACATCCATTGATTTTAAACCGATTGTGAATCTTAGAATAATGAGGGATTCTCATGATTATTTTATAAGAGTTTGTTACTTATTTTTTTCCAATGGTATTTCCTGTAAAATAAATAGAATACTATAGGATAACAAAGACCAAGGGATATAATAATTTCACTCCATAAGACTGGCTGACCTGTGAAAATAAGTATTGCATCCGTTTGAAAAGCAGACCATTCAGAACTCATCAGTAAGGCTCCAAATAAGTTGTTGGCTGCATGAAATCCTAAGGCCAATTCCAAACCCTCATCCACCAAGGTAATTATTCCCAAAAAAAAACCAGTTCCTATGTAGTAAAACATAATGCCCAATCCAAATTGGTCAACTTCAGGATTGGCATAATGCAACCCTCCAAAGAGAACAGAAGTAAGAATAAGAGGAAGCCATCTGTTTTTGAATAAAACACCAAAACCCTGTAATAAATACCCACGGAAAAGAAGCTCTTCAGTACTTGTTTGAATCGGAATCAATAGGGTTCCTAAGAATAGGAGCGGCAGAAAAGTTCGCCATTTAAAATTGAAAACATATTCTTCCGGAGCCATTAAACACCCAAATAACAATAGGATTATAGTTACCCCGCCCCAGAGCCAAAAGGAAAACAGTACCCGATTCCAATCCACATTTCTTCTACTGGTAACTAATTGATGAAAGTTGAGCTGGTGTAGAAATCGATTGACAAACCACATGCCCAAGAATAGGACAGCAAAGGGAAGCATTTGTAATAATAAGCGTAGCTGACTTGGAATGGCGTTCATTAGTTCGGAAGCGTTGCTGGGATCTACAGGCCCTTGTGCGTATTGAAAAATGGCCTGAGTGAGGGGAATTTGACCGATAAGAGTGAATAATACCAAGACCAAAGAACCCAACAAATAACTCATAAAAGTATTTGATGAAGTACGGACTTGTTCTATGTACATGGACTAAAAATTAAACTTCCAAGACTTCTTAAGGTCATAACGAAGGTAACCATTTTCAACGACCAAAGGGCTTGGAATATTATTTGAATACAGGCTTCCTGTACCCAATCCTTGTGGCCAGTTGCACCCCATCTCGGCTGTCCATTGAGCAATTGCACTCAATCCAATATTGCTTTCTAAAGCACTGGTTACCCACCAACCAATCTTTCGCTTTGTAGCATGCTGTATCCATTGCTCAGTAATCGTGAACCCTCCCAATAAACTGGGCTTTAAAATTATATATTGGGGTTGGATCGCATCAAGAAGGCTTTCAATTTGAGTCGTTGAAATTCCAATCAATTCTTCGTCTAGCGCAATTGGAATTGGGCTTTCACGACAAAGAGTATTCATAAATTCTTCTTGGCCTCTGGCAATGGGTTGCTCAATGGAATGAATATCATAACGAGCTAATTGTTTCAGCTTGTCAAAAGCTGAGTCATTGGAAAAAGCACCATTAGCATCCACTCGTATTTCAATTTGATCCGTAGTGAAATGATTGCGTATTTCTTCGAGTAATTGAAGTTCTTTATCGAAATCCAAAGCGCCGATTTTAAGTTTTATGCAACTAAACCCAGCAGTTATTTTTTCTTGGATTTGGGACTGCATAAAATCAACGTCTCCCATCCACACCAATCCGTTTATTGGGATTTGAAAAGTGTCTTCTGTGAATGTGGTCTTGAAAAGAATAAAAGGATTCTCTGCTTGGAGTGACCTTTGCGCCATTTCAAATCCCATCTGTAAGGAAGGAAAAGATGATAGGGAATCTGGATTAAAATTGTCTTCTGTGATAGCCTCACACGAACCCTGCAAAATGGCTTCATACTCTGGAACATCGTCAATACTCAATCCTCTCAATAAACCACATTCTCCAACACCTATTTTTTCTCCGTCTTCTAGGATTATAAAAAAGGTTTCTTTTTCATTTAAAACGCCCCGGGAAGTTCCACTGGGACGTTTAAACAACAAGGTATGCTTAACATAACGAGCCTTTACATTTCCAACCATTTGCTTGTAAATATTAATAGGGAAAGAAGAAAAGTCGTCAGTGCTAATGGTTTCAAAAAGGAATCAAAAGCATGAGGTTGTTGAGTCCTTGCCATTCCGTTTAATTGGATAGATAGTGGTATTGCTGCAAGGAGGGGTAAAAATGCGGTCCATTCGTAAGTTTGATTAAACCCTATCGCAGTTCCAATTGCCACTAGACTCCCCATCACCAAAACAAATTGGTATATTTTACTTTTTTTATGGCCGAGGAGAGTAGCGATGGTTTGTTTGTTCACATTTTGATCATTTTCACGATCACGCATATTATTGAGATTCAGCACACCTACACTCAACCCTCCCAAAGCAATTGCATATAAAAATACTTCGAAACGTAAACTGTGGGTTTGAAGAAAATAGGCTCCTCCAACGGCTATAGCCCCAAAAAAAACAAAGACAAATACATCACCTAGAGCGTAATAGCCATAAGCCTTTTCTCCTATGGTATAATTATAAGCAGCCCAGATAGCACCTAGGGAAAAGAATAAAAATAACCCCATCCATTTAAGGTTTTCAATACCGAATGCGATGTATATCAGACCCAAGGATAGAATAAATGAGAAGATGGCTGTGATAATAATTCCTCTAAATAAGGACGGAGCGGTCAATAGTTTTTGTTGCAAAATACGCTTAGGACCTACTCGATGGGCATTGTCTGTTCCCTTGACTCCATCTCCATAATCATTAGCAAAATTGGATAATACTTGATATGAAATTGCCGTCATTAGCGCGCCAACAAATACCGACCAAGAAAAATCAACTTGCTGTAGGGCAAGAGCATTACCAGTAATAATTCCAGCCACTGACAAGGGTAGGGTTCGCAACCGAGCGGCAGCAAACCATATCTTTAGTTTGGATGCTTGGGTCACTTTACGGAAACTTGGGATATTGCTTGAAGTTAGGGGCTCTCTTTTCCAAAAAAGCTTGTTTGCCTTCTTGGGCTTCATCCATCAAATAGTACATAAGAGTAGCATCACCAGCCAACTGCATGAGTCCATGTTGACCATCCAACTCGGCATTTAGGCATCGCTTGACCATTCGTAAGGCCAAAGGGCTGCGTTGTTGCATTATTTTGCACCATTCCACCACTGTATTTTCTAATTGATCTAGAGGAACTACCTTATTGACCATTCCCATTTCGTGCGCTTCTTGGGCAGAATATTGCTGACATAAAAACCAGATTTCCCGTGCTTTTTTTTGGCCTACATGTCGAGCCAAGTACGAAGAACCAAAACCACCGTCAAAACTTCCTACTTTGGGACCTGTTTGACCAAAAATAGCGTTATCACTCGCTATGGTCAAATCACAAACCACATGCAATACATGCCCACCACCAATGGCATAGCCATTCACCATTGCAATAACAGGCTTAGGGATTTCTCGTATTTTTTTGTGCAAATCCAATACATTCAATCGAGGCACACCGTCTTCCCCAACATAACCCCCTACACCCTTGACATTTTGATCGCCCCCACTGCAGAAGGCTTTTTCACCTGTCCCAGTAAAGACAACAACATCTATATCATTCCTTTCGCGGCAAATGTCCATTGCTTCCAACATTTGATTGTTGGTTTCTGGTCGGAAGGCATTGTATACTTCAGGTCGGTTGATTGTAATTTTAGCAATCCCTTCAAAAAATTCAAATTTGATATCACTGTATTCTGCGATGGATTCCCATTTTCTCATTGCTGCTATTTTATTTCAAAAATAGACTATTTGACCATAGTCTTAAAGTAATTCAATAAGATCGTGTCGTTTATTTTTCTGGGTGTTTGGATTTCTAAAATCCGAGGCTTAGATGATGGGGAAAAGAAAGATTTTAAAGCCCAACGAAGGCCAAAAGCTCCTTTTATTTTACGATAGGAAAACCCAAAACTTTTGGCCAATTGACGGGCAGAACGATGATGAATCGTCTCAAAATAGGTGTCGTATTTGAAACTGTCTTTCTCACCAGGAAGGATTCTAAATATGCCTCCTCCATTGTTGTTTATAATGATAATTCGAAAATGTGAAGGAATATAATTGTTCCACAATCCGTTGATATCATAGAAAAAACTCAAATCTCCAGTAATTAAAAGTGTGGGCGTTTTTTGAATTTGTGCGGCTCCAATTGCCGTGGCGGTACTCCCGTCAATTCCACTGGTTCCTCGATTGCAATTCACAGTGATCGCTTTTGGCAAATCGAAAAGCTGTGCATATCGAATTGGAGAACTGTTCCCAATTTGCAGATGAATAGGATTCGGTAATTGTTGGAATGTAAGCTGAAAAGCTTTCAGGTCTGAAAAAGGGATGTCCTTCAAATATGCCTTCCCTTTTTGAAGGTAATTGTGATACTTACTCAGAACAATTTGTTGGTACGAGCTTGGAACGGATTTGGTTTTTTTTAGAAGATATGAAATCACTTTTTTTGCTGGCATCTTAATATGTTCCTCCAAGCGATAAAAAGTATTATAGGCCTTAACAGGGTCAAGATGAAAATGATTATTAGCAGGATTTTCACGAAGAAAAGCTTTTATTTTTTTGGAAACAATCATGCCTCCTAGTGTAATTAGAAGTTGCGGTTGGAGTGATTTTTCAAAATTATTTTGATCTAGTTCCATGGGAGCTAGCAAGCAGTCGATAGAGCTAATTGCATTGATATGCTGTAGATTTGATGTTTTTTCGGTCAACAAAATAACACTGGGTTCTTCCATCAAGCGATCTAAAATGGAGTCCCATTCAGGATCGGGTGGCAAAACGCCCACTAAAATCATTTTTTTCGAAGCGCTATTCCACGCGCTCTCCAGTGCATCAAAAGAAGGAGATTCTTTTTTGATGAAGGTTTTTTTATTGAGCGGAGAAAATTGAAGGGGTTTTTGTGACATCCCATATAAAGGTTCTTCCATAGGAATGTTCAAATGAACCGGTCCTCTTTCATGTATTGCCAAGGAAAGTACACGCTTGATTTCGTCTTCATTATGTTTCTGATGTACTTTTTGTATGGCGGCTATTTCCCTATATTTTGCTTCAGTAGGAACCAATTGTTGTAAAGGACTTTCAAGCAAGGTATCTGTAGCATGTTCGACATCTGGTTTTAAAGCAGCGGTACCCACCAAATGTGGGCCAAAAACACCCTGCTGTTGTATTGTTTGTCCATCCCCAATATCTATCCGATGTGGCATACGGTCAGCAGAGAGAATCACCAATGGAATAGTTGAATAATACGCTTCAGCAACAGCGGGATAATAATTTAACAAGGCCGATCCAGAGGTACAGACTAGAGCTACCGCTGATTGGAGTTGTTGTGCCATGCCCAGACCAAAAAATGCAGCTGCCCTTTCGTCAACGACACTGTAGGTCTTGAAATAAGGGGTTTCTACAAAACCGTTGGTTAGGGGTGCATTTCGAGATCCTGCGGAAATAACAATACGCTGGATACCATATTGCTCACAGTAGTGAATCACTGTTTGTGGTAAAGGGATTTCGGGAAACCAAGCCTTTTGGGGTGGGGTATTCTCCTTCATTGCGACACAAAGGTACAAAAACCTATAACCAGCGTAGAAGTGCTTTTGATTTTCCAATTAGTTCTTGCCACTCAAGCTCTATTTGACTCGCTTCAGTAATGCCTCCTCCAACATAGAGATCAATTTTATCTTTTTTAATTTCTGCACAACGAAGGTTCACAAAAAGTTCCTTTTTATCTTTTCCCAAAGGCCCTAAAATTCCAGAATAATAGGATCGGTCGTAGTCTTCCGTTTGAGCGATGAATTGCAAACTAGCTTCTTTTGGGTAGCCCCCTACAGCTGGCGTAGGATGCAATACGCTCACAAGCTCAGCTACCGTTCGGGAGGAAGCTGTAAAATGAATATCGGTACATAAGTGATAAAGATGACCCGCTCGTTTGCTGTAGCGAGGAGAGCATCTTATCGCATCTCTTGGAATAATCTTTTTAAGTCCCTGGAGAATAGCGTCTACAACAAGTTGCTGTTCTACCCTTTCCTTTTCGCCCCAATTTGCTTCACCAGGAGTATAGGGAAGGGTTCCAGCCAATGCCATTGTTTGGTATTTTTTTTTATTAACACTTAGTAATCGTTCTGGGGTGGCCCCCACCCAAGTTCCCGTATGAGGATGATGCCAAAAATAAACCAAGGCATTGGAGTGTGAATGAATAAGTCTTAAAAAAAAAGATAAATGGTCTTCAATGGCTTGCCCAACTGTTATTTTTTGTGATACTACTACCTTCTTCAATTGCCCTTTTTGAATTTCTTGAAGGGCTTGAGATACCCATTGTGCATGACTAGCTTTTTGGGACTGATCTTTAATAAAATAGGGTCTCTTTTGCTCGAACACCTTGGGCTTTGGAATAGAAAATTTTTTTTGTTGCCTTGCTGGAATACAAATCACTTCTTTGGTGATTTTAAAGGGGCGCATGACAAATCCTTCTTTACTAAATCCGTTGTCGAAATGAAGGCTACTGTCTTCTTGACAATATAGCGTTATTTGGTTTGCTCCTGGAGTCCTAAAGAAAACAAATGGTTTTTTGTTCTCCCACAGCTCGTCAAAAAGAACCTTCATTGAATACATTTGTAGATTCAGTTTTTCGGTTGCTTATAGGTCGTTAACTTACAGAGGGAAACGAGTTTATCGTTTTCATCGGTAATACGTATTTCCCAAAATTGAATTGTGTTTCCTAAGTGGATTGGACTGGCTTTGGCAAAGACGTAACCAGAACGAACGCTCTTAACATGATTGGCTGTGATTTCGATACCGCGAACTACCAAGCCCGGTTCTTGATTGAAGACAAAAACAGCAACGCTTCCTATGCTTTCTGCTAATGCGGCGGTGGCTCCCCCATGAAGAATTCCATCGGGTTGATGAACTCTGGAGGTTACAGGCATCCGAGCGATGATAAAATCATCTCCTACATCGACGTATTCTATACCCAAAGTTTCCATTAAGGTATTTGGGCTGGTAGCGTTGCAATAAGCTAAAATTTGTTTTTTATCCATTCCATCAAAAATAAAAAAACCTCCCCAAGCAATTTGAGGAGGTCATTGGGGACATTTCCTAGTTGTTATTTGACTTCTTCAAAATCGACGTCTTGCACGTCATCCCCTTTGTTTTCTGATGTTGCTTCAGGCTCGGAAGGGCCAGCGCCACCATCGGCTTGTCCGGCTTCTGCTTGCGCTTTATACATTTCCTCTGAGGCATTTTTCCAAGCTTCATTAATTTGCTCTAAAGCTGCATCAATTTGGGCCAAATCTTTTGACTCATGAGCTTTTTTAAGCGCCTCCAAAGCAGTTTCAATGGGTTTTTTCTTATCCTCTGATAGCTTATCACCAAATTCCGACAACTGTTTCTCCGTTTGGAAAACCATTTGGTCAGCACTGTTGAGCTTGTCTACTTCTTCTTTCGCTTTTTTATCCGCATCGGCATTGGCTTCTGCTTCTTGCCTCATTTTTTCAATTTCTTCCTCAGTAAGTCCAGAAGACGCTTCTATACGTATATCTTGAGACTTGCCAGTAGCTTTATCTTGGGCACTCACCTTAATGATTCCGTTGGCATCAATATCAAAGGTGACTTCTATTTGTGGGGTTCCTCGTGGCGCTGGAGGGATCCCGTCAAGATGAAAACGTCCTATGGTTTTATTATCGGCTGCCATAGAACGTTCCCCTTGAAGTACATGGATTTCTACAGAAGGTTGATTGTCTGCTGCTGTAGAGAAAACTTGTGACTTCTTAGTGGGTATGGTTGTATTGGCATCAATCAGTTTTGTCATTACACTTCCCATTGTTTCAATTCCAAGAGAGAGCGGAGTTACATCTAGAAGCAATACATCCTTCACGTCTCCTGTGAGAACTCCTCCTTGAATGGCAGCGCCCACGGCAACTACTTCATCAGGATTGACCCCTTTGGAAGGTTTCTTACCAAAAAATGACTCTACTTGTTCTTGAATGATTGGGATTCGCGTGGAACCGCCCACCAATATTACTTCGTCAATATCGCTAGTAGAAAGAGAAGCATCGTCCAGGGCTTTTTTCACAGGAGCCATTGAACGTTTGACCAATTCATCGGCCAATTGTTCAAATTTGGATCGCGTTAAAGTAGTAACCAAGTGCTTGGGTACAGAATCTGTAGCAGTTATGTAGGGTAGATTGATCTCTGTTTGTGCAGAAGAAGATAATTCTATTTTTGCTTTTTCGGCGGCTTCTTTTAACCGCTGAAGTGCCATTGGATCTTTTCGAAGATCGATGCCCTCTGATGATAGAAACTCTTCAGCTAGAAAATCAATAATTACTTGATCAAAATCATCACCTCCCAAATGGGTATCGCCATTGGTGGAGAGGACTTCAAAAACTCCATCTCCCAATTCGAGAACGGAAATATCGAAAGTCCCGCCTCCTAAATCATAAACCGCAATTTTTTTGTCACTCCCCCCTTTGTCAAGACCATAGGCCAATGCTGCAGCTGTGGGTTCGTTAATGATTCGCTGTACCTTAAGTCCGGCAATCTCACCCGCCTCTTTGGTGGCCTGCCGTTGAGCATCATTAAAATAGGCAGGAACCGTAATTACAGCTTCACCGATGTCTTGACCCAAATACTCTTCAGCTGTTTTTTTCATTTTTTGTAGGGTCATGGCCGATAATTCTTGTGGGGTATACAATCGACCATCGATATCTACGCGAGGTGTGTCGTTGTCGCCTTTGACAACTTTATAGGCAACTGTACTGACATCTTTTTTGGATTCAGAAAATTTATTCCCCATAAATCGCTTGATAGAAGCAATTGTTTTGGTGGGGTTGGTAACGGCTTGACGTTTGGCGGGATCACCCACTTTAATCTCACCTCCATCGACAAAACCAATGACCGAGGGCGTGGTTCTTTTTCCCTCAGCATTGGGAATGACAACGGGTTCGTTCCCTTCCATTACGGAAACACATGAATTGGTGGTTCCTAAATCTATTCCAATAATTTTACTCATAATCAAAAATTAATAATAATCTATCAATTTCAATGATTATGCCATGAAATGAAAACTGACAGCTTGTCAGAGGCCGATGCAAAGGGGGGTATTAATCTCTATTTTTTCCCGTAAATACATTTACTTTGGGATGAATTGGATTTCCGGTAGTCCTTCTAAAGCTCACTACTTGTCCTACGTGATACAAAGCATCCGAAATAGGGCCATTGATCAGGTGCCAGAGGGGAAAAGTAGTAATTTTTCCCGCTTTTGAGAATAGCACGCTTTTCTTTTGAATGGCACCTTTGTCAAGAGTTTTAAGATGTTCAACAGCCAGATGAAGTGTATTGAGTGTCGCTTTGCGTAATTGAATATGATTCATATTGGAGTCCTCTTGAGGCCGTAAATTGGGAATATCAAATATTACATTCTTTATTGTTTGGGTTAAACTGTAAATATGTTCCAAAGTTTCGCTACAAGAACTGGCTTCTGGGCTGGGGCGGTAATTTATATCTCGCTCCGATAAATCTTTGGTGGCCCAATAATAGCGATACCCTAATCCTGAAATCAGTCGTATCAATACGGTTTCGGCGGTGTATGCTTCGGGATAGTCTCCAATGGATTCAAAAGGGAGGTTGTCGTGAGACTGAGTGTGTCCAATATGAGCAAATAGTAATAGAGGAATCATTAATCGTATCATTTCTAAAAATTAGTAGGGCCTTTTCAAAGATAGGGAATCCTTTGGGTGAAGCGAAAAGCTGTGTATCTTTAAACCAAAAATTTATCAAAAGCATGTCGCAAGCCAAGAAAAATTATTCACGCATCACAACGGCCTCTCTATTAGAAATGAAGAGTAACAAGGAAAAGATTGCCATGTTGACCGCCTATGATTACACTATGGCAGGTCTCGTTGATCAAGCGGGAGTAGATGTGATTCTCGTTGGCGATTCGGCTTCGAATGTTATGGCAGGACATGAAACGACCCTCCCAGTAACCCTAGACCAAATGATCTATCATGCAAGCAGCGTGGTTCGAGCAGTAAAACGAGCGCTTATTGTTGTGGATCTGCCCTTTGGAACCTATCAATCCGACTCTAAAGAAGCATTGCGATCAGCCATACGGATTATGAAAGAATCGGGAGCTCATGCTGTTAAAGTGGAAGGCGGAGAACAAATAAAACCCTCTATTGAACGACTCGTTGAAGCAGGGATTCCGGTAATGGGGCATCTGGGACTCACGCCCCAATCCATCTATAAATTTGGAACCTACACGGTCCGGGCTAGAGAAGAACAAGAAGCAGAACAATTACTTAAAGATGCTATACTATTAGAAAAATTGGGTTGTTTTGGCATAGTGCTTGAAAAAATTCCTGCCACCTTGGCTCAAAAAGTAGCGGAAACAGTGCGTATCCCAATGATTGGAATTGGAGCGGGCCCGGGGGTGGACGGTCAAGTTTTGGTCCTACACGATATGCTTGGAATGACCAAGGAGTTTAGTCCCCGATTCCTTCGACGCTATCTCGACTTGGATCGCCTGATCCGAGAGGCCGTTGGGGAGTATACCAAAGACGTCAAAAACAAAAATTTTCCAAACGATCAGGAAAAGTACTAGTAACACGGGTATGAATCCTGAAATTCTCTATGAAGACAACCATCTGATTGCAGTCAACAAACCCATTGGAATGCTTGTACAAGGAGATCAAACTGGGGATACTCCGCTGGTAGATCATTTGAAAGTGTACATCAAAGAGAAATACAACAAACCAGGTAAGGTCTTTTTAGGCGTTGTTCACCGATTGGACCGGCCTACTAGCGGAGTTGTGGTGATGGCAAGAACTTCAAAAGCACTCCAACGAATGAATCGTCTTTTTGCGGATCGCGATGTAGAGAAAAAGTATTGGGCATGGATCGAAAAAGGGTTCCAACAGCACCCAATCACACTGGAGCATTGGTTGATTCGAAATTCAAAACAGAACAAGTCCTGGGCCTATGACAAGGAACTCCCCGACAGTAAGAAAGCGATCCTTCATCTTTCTATCAAACACCAATTGGACCGCTATAATCTTGTTGAAATTGAATTGGAGACTGGACGCCACCATCAAATTCGGAGCCAATTATCTAAAGTGGGATATCCCATCAAGGGAGACTTAAAATACGGTGCCAAAAGAAGCAATCCCGATGGAGGGATTGATTTACATGCTCGGCAATTATCATTTATTCACCCCGTATCCAATAAAAAACTAATCTTTTGCGCGCCAGTCCCTAAAGGGCCTTTATGGCAGGCCGTTCCTTTCGATTGAGTTGCTGGGCTTTTTCTTTTATAATTTCAGCTACACTCCGGTTTTCAATACGACTCTCCAGCCATGAGAGGATGTCCAAGTAGAGAAACGAACGCCGTTCATAGGGGTCACTTTCAAAAACTAATAATTCTTTGTGAAATTCTTTGAATGCTGTTTTAAGTTCATGGGGATAAATGTTACTTAGCTTTTTTACAAAACGAATCATTGCTTTCTGTACTTCATGCAAATCATCCATTTTGATTAAGAATTTGAAGGTTTCTCTTAGGTGGGTGTCCAAATGATAATCGAATCCAGCTTCGTAATGTGCTACCAGATTCAATACACGAGTAAAGCACAACAAGTCTTCACGCATCTTCAGGTGTTTGTTATCTACAATTTTATTGAGAAATAAAATACAGTTTTCATAGTCTCCAATACCAAAATACACACAAGCTATTTTATAATAGAAAACCATGATGTGGTGTGGGTCAATCCGATTGCTATATTTATCGATACCCGCCACAACTTCGGGAACCATCTCCAAGGCCGAATCAAAATCACCTTCCATAAACAGCAAATTGAAGCGGTTGCTAAAATGATAAAGAAATATTAAAGAATCTAAATTCTCATTGTTGGGGAAAGAATCAGAAGCAATCGTTTCTACCATTTTATTGAGCACTTCCTTAAATTTTTCAGGATATTTAATAAGTGCTAGCGACTCGAGTAGGTAGTGATTCCCTTTGAGAAAAAAAACAGGGTTTAAAGAGATCATTTCTGGTTGCTGTTCGAATAACTCTACCCACTTGGAAGCATATTTATAGCTAGACAAAAAATCTTGTGTAAGAAAACTATACCATACGTGTGCTTTATTGTACCAGAGCTTTTCCCGGAAATCGGCTTCGTCCATATCCATTTTGGGAAGATTTTCATAAAAAAACTTAGTAATCTCTCTAAACTCGTCGTCACTCTTGGCATAACCTGCTTTGATTAGCTTTTCATAAAGCCGCAAAGACAAATTGGAAAGCTGACTGCTCAATACATTGGAGGCTAGTAGATTCTCGGCATCGGTCACCAAACTATCTGTTCGGTTACTCAAACTTCGGGTAATGTATTGCGACTCAATCAACTTCTCGAATTCTACTATCTCGTAAGCGACATATTTCTCCTCTTGCTTTTGGGCCGAATGTTTTGCTTTTTCCAAGATTTTCAAACTCTGACGATACAATCCTTTTTGATATAGAATCGTAGCAAAATCGAGTTGCTCACGAATTTGAACACGTGCATTTTTGTGGATAGGGTTTAGCCGCAAGCTGATCAATATTTGTTTATATAAATGCGCCTTTAGGTTTGATAATTGTTGCTTTGAGACGATTCCCTTCTTCAGTATGGCTGCCTCATTATATCGATCAGATTTATCCATGACATTGAACAAATTCAAAAATTTAGAGTCTGAATTTGACCCCATTCTTCCTACAAAAAGTTTAAATTGCCTTTTCTCTGATTTGGTCAGCGTTTTAATCAAAACAAAGAGATTGTCTTTTTGATCGTTTGTCATTGTAATGAATCTAAAAGCAAATTACTGTATTTTAGCAGTTTAATCCAAAAAAACAAAGGGCGGATATTGTAATAAAATTCACCAAATTCACCCACTGAAAACAAGACGGTTTATTTTCGTAATGAGTTAATCCACCTCCATGTCAAAACAAACAGTTGAAATTTTTGATACCACCCTGCGCGACGGGGAACAAGTGCCAGGCTGCAAGCTAGATGCGGTCTCCAAGCTTCAAATCGCCGAACGCTTGGATCAGTTGGGAGTAGACATCATCGAGGCGGGTTTTCCCATATCTAGTCCAGGGGATTTCAAAGCAGTCGTTAGTATTTCTGAAATTGTTAAAAACGCACGCGTTTGTGGATTAACTAGGGCTGTAAAAAAAGATATTGATGTAGCAGCTGAAGCACTACAAAAAGCAAAAAGACCTCGCATTCACACCGGAATTGGCACCTCTGATTCCCATATCCTATACAAATTCAACTCCACCCGTGAAAAAGTTTTAGAACTTGCATTTGAGGCGGTAAAACACGCTAAATCGTATGTGGAAGATGTTGAATTCTATGCCGAAGATGCAGGTCGGACCGAGAATGAATTCCTCGCACGAGTATGTGAAGCAGTTATCGAAGCTGGAGCAACCGTACTTAATATACCAGACACAACAGGATATTGTTTGCCTGAACAATATGGAGCTAAAATCAAGTATTTGAAAGAGTACGTGAAAGGCATTGAAAAGGCAACACTCTCTTGTCATTGTCACAACGATTTGGGTTTGGCCACTGCCAATTCAATTGCAGGAGTCATTAACGGAGCTCGTCAGATAGAATGCACCATCAATGGTGTCGGAGAACGAGCAGGAAACACCTCTCTGGAAGAAGTTGTTATGGTCCTACGACAACACAGTCATTTAGGACTTGATACCAATATTAATGCTACCCTTCTCAATGATACGAGCCAGATGGTCTCTGAGAGCATGGGAATGCCCGTTCAACCGAACAAAGCAATTGTTGGTGCCAATGCTTTTGCTCACAGTTCTGGGATTCATCAAGACGGAGTAATCAAAAAGAGAGAAACCTATGAAATTATTGATCCTGCCGATGTTGGTGTGGATCAATCAGCCATTATTCTGACAGCGCGAAGCGGAAGGGCAGCACTGGCCTACAGAGCCAAAAACCTAGGCTTTGAGCTCAACAAAAAACAGCTCGATAAAGTCTACTTAGAGTTCCTAAAAGTAGCCGATGCACAAAAAGAAGTAAATGATAAAGACATACCGCTAATCATAGAAGCCAGCAATCTATAATTTACAAAACAAAATGCCAAAAACACTTTTTGATAAAGTTTGGGATTCCCACGTAGTTCATCAAATAAAAGAAGGACCCGATGTCCTTTTTATAGACAGACATATGATTCATGAAGTTACCAGTCCGGTAGCTTTTTTAGGTTTAAAAAATAGAAATATCAATGTTCTTTATCCCGAAAGAACCTTTGCTACGGCAGATCACAATACGCCTACCCTTAACCAACACCTTCCCGTACAAGATCCACTTTCTGCTAATCAATTGGAGACCTTGGAGCGAAATGCTTTGGAACACCAAATTTCTTATTGGGGACTGGGCCATGAAAAAAATGGTATTGTCCATGTGGTAGGACCCGAATACGGAATCACGTTACCAGGAGCAACGATGGTCTGTGGAGATTCCCACACCTCAACTCATGGAGCCTTTGGAGCCATTGCCTTTGGTATTGGAACCTCCGAAGTTGAGATGGTATTAGCTTCGCAATGTATCATGCAGCCCAAACCCAAGAAAATGCGCATTACCATTACAGGTCAACTTCAAAATGGAGTCAGCCCAAAAGATGTTGCTCTCTTTATTATTTCTCAATTGACTACCTCTGGGGCAACAGGCTACTTTGTGGAATATGCGGGTGAAGTTTTTGAGTCGATGAGCATGGAAGGAAGGATGACCGTATGCAACCTGAGTATTGAGATGGGAGCTCGTGGAGGAATGATCGCTCCCGATCAAAAAACATTTGAATACATCAAAGGACGTGAATTTACTCCACAAGGCGTAGCATGGGACAAAGCTATGGCTTATTGGTCTACCTTGACCTCCGACTCTGATGCTGTTTTTGATAAAGAAATTACTTTTGACGGCAGTCGTATAGAACCGATGATTACTTACGGTACCAACCCAGGAATGGGAACCGGCATCACCAAAAAGATTCCTAATGCCTCCAGTGTTGAAGGAGCGCAAACTACGTATCAAAAGTCTCTAGACTATATGGGATATCACGAAGGGGAAACCCTTTTGGGTAAAAAAATTGACTACGTATTCTTGGGCAGTTGTACCAATGGACGAATTGAAGATTTTCGTGCCTTCACTGAGTTGGTTAAAGGACGCCAGCGTGCCAAACATGTCACTGCCTGGCTGGTCCCTGGGTCCCATAAAGTACTAAACGCTATTAAAAAAGAAGGGCTGTTTGACACCCTAACTCAAGCAGGTTTTGAATTACGTGAACCCGGTTGTTCGGCTTGTTTGGCTATGAATGATGACAAAATTCCCGCTGGCAAATACGCCGTAAGCACCTCCAATAGAAATTTTGAAGGGCGACAAGGGCCTGGATCGAGAACTCTCCTCGCCAGTCCTACTGTCGCGGCTGCTGCAGCAGTTACAGGCAAAGTTACAGATCCAAGAGAATTAATGAATACATAGAACAAATGGCTTACGATAAGTTTACAGTACTCAATTCCACAGCAGTTCCTCTCCCAATTGAAAATGTAGATACGGATCAAATCATTCCAGCTCGCTTTCTTAAAGCCACCGAAAGGGTGGGCTTTGGTGACAACCTCTTCAGAGATTGGCGTTACAAACAAGACGGCACCCCGAAGCCCGATTTTGTATTAAATCAAGGTAAATACCACGGGAAGATTTTAGTGGGTGGTAAAAATTTTGGCTCCGGATCATCACGTGAACACGCTGCTTGGGCTGTGTATGACTATGGGTTTCGCTGTGTAATCTCTAGTTTTTTTGCTGATATTTTCAGAAATAACTGTTTGAATATCGGTGTGCTACCCGTCCAGGTATCACCTGAATTTTTAGCCGAAATTTTTAATGACATTAAAAGTAATCCTCAAACGGAATTGGAAGTAAATCTTGGAAATCAAACAGTAAGCCTTTTGAAATCTGGAACTACGGAATCTTTTCATATCAATCCGTATAAAAAAGAGAACCTGCAAAATGGGTACGATGATATTGATTACCTATTGAATCTAAAAGAAGACATCAAAGGGTTTGCGCAAAACACACCCCTATAAACCCTCCTAAAATGCGTACTGTTGAAATCATGGACACGACCCTCAGAGACGGAGAACAAACCTCCGGGGTCTCCTTTTCAACTTCAGAAAAACTAACCCTCGCCAAACTTTTACTAGAGGAACTAGGAGTAGATCGTATAGAAATTGCATCGGCTCGAGTGTCTAAAGGGGAGCTGCACGCCGTTCAGGGAATTACAGAATGGGCCCAGAACAATCAATTGCTTCACCGAGTAGAAGTACTTACCTTTCTGGATGAGGGCAAATCCTTGGAGTGGATGCAAACGGCAGGCGCTAAGGTTCAAAATCTATTGACCAAAGGATCACTCAATCATCTCACGCACCAACTCAAACAAAAGCCTTCAGATCATTTTAAGAAAATTGAAGAATCGGTGTATGCGGCACAAAGTCAGTATGTAAATTCCAATTTATATTTAGAAGATTGGAGCAATGGCATGCGCAATTCTAAAGATTATGTATTCGACTATCTCGATTGCGTGCAAACACTCCCAATAAAACGCATTCTGCTCCCTGACACACTGGGCGTTCTCACATTTGACGAGGCCTATGACTTTGTGCAAACCATCGTGCAACGTTATCCAAAATTACATTTCGACTTTCACGGTCACAACGACTATGATTTGGGAGTCGCTAATGCCACCCAAGCAGTTAAAGCAGGAATTCACGGACTTCACTTAACATTGAATGGGATGGGGGAACGCGCTGGAAATGTTCCCTTGGCAAGTATGGTTGCTGTAATCAATGACTTTATCCCAGATGCTACGGTCAATATTGATGAAAAAGCACTTTACAGGGTCAGTAAATTGGTTGAGACTTTCACCGGTTTTCGTATTCCTGCCAACAAACCTATCGTGGGTGAAAATGTATTCACCCAAACAGCGGGAGTTCATGCCGATGGAGATCGTAAAAAAAACTTATATTTTAATGACTTATTACCGGAGCGCTTCGGTCGCAAACGAAGCTATGCCCTAGGAAAAACCTCAGGCAAAGCCAATATCGAAAAAAACTTACAAGAACTCGGATTGCAGCTTAATGACGCTGACATCAAGAAAGTAACTCAGCGAATCATTGAATTAGGTGATAAAAAGGAACGAGTCACAGGAGACGACCTCCCGTACATTATCTCCGATGTCCTTGGCTCGGAGGACTATGAAAAAAAGGTGCAGATCAATTCCTACGTATTGACACACGCCAAAGGCATGAATCCTTCGACAACAGTTTCATTAAACATCAAAGGAAAAGACTTTGAAGCCATCGCTTCTGGTGATGGACAATACGATGCATTTATCAATGCGATTCGCTTGATCTTTAATAAGCAAGCCAAAGATATTCCCGATCTGACAGACTATGCTGTACGAATTCCTCCCGGCAGTGACTCAGACGCCTTATGCGAAACTACCATTACTTGGAAAACCAAAGAAAAAGAATTCAAAACCCGTGGCTTGGACTCCGATCAGACCGTATCGGCAATTAAAGCGACTGAAAAAATGTTAAATATAATCGTTCAATAATTCTTTATGGATTTAAAAATAGCCCTCTTGGCCGGAGATGGAATCGGCCCTGAAGTGATTGATCAAGCGGTCAAAGTTTGCGATGCCGTTGCAGAAAAATACGAGCATTCTATTACCTGGATGCCCGCGCTCACCGGAGCAGTTGCCATAGATAAGGTAGGAGTCCCCTACCCTGATGAAACGCACGAGGTTTGCGTGGCTGCAGATGCTGTACTTTTTGGAGCCATTGGAGATCCCCGATTCGACAACGATCCTACGGCTAAAGTACGTCCAGAACAAGGGTTGCTTTTGATGCGACAAAAACTGGGCTTATTTGCCAATGTTCGACCAACCTTCACTTTTCCTTCGTTAATTGACAAATCACCCTTGAAGAGAGAACGAATAGAAGGAACCGATTTGGTGTTTTTACGTGAACTTACAGGAGGGATCTATTTTGGAGAAAGCGGCCGAAAAGACGGAGGCAATACAGCCTTCGATACCTGCACCTATACCCGTTCGGAAATCGAACGCTTGGCTCGTAAGGGTTTCGAAATGGCTCGTAGCCGGTCAGGGAAACTCTGCTGTGTAGACAAAGCCAATGTTTTGGAAAGTTCTCGATTATGGCGAGAAACCGTTCAAGAATTAGAAAAAGAATACACCGATGTCTCGGTATCCTATGAGTTTGTAGATGCAGTTGCCATGCGATTGGTCCAGTGGCCCAATAGCTATGACGTATTGATTACCGAAAATTTGTTTGGTGATATTCTCACCGATGAGGCCTCAGTCATTTCAGGATCTATGGGCCTAATGCCTTCTGCGTCTTTGGGTGAAAAGACGTCTTTATTTGAACCCATTCACGGTTCATTTCCCCAAGCCGCTGGAAAAGATATCGCCAATCCACTAGCCACGGTTCTCTCTGCAGCGATGATGTTCGAAACCGCTTTTGACTTGAATGAGGAAGGGACCGCCATCAGGAAGGTAGTAAATGAATCTTTGGCAGAGGGAGTCGTTACGGAAGATCTAACAAATGGAGGTGAAAAAGCATTTAAAACCAGTGAAGTAGGCGACTATTTAGCAGCTAAAATCCGTGTCTGATTGTTTCCTCTGTAGCTCCTCACATCCTAAAATATCAATAGGAATAGGATAAGGGTTCTTTCCTAGTAATTGGAAAATCCTTTCTTCTATTTTTTGTAAGTTGAACAAAAATTAAAAAATTCAAATGGAAAAGCTAACGGCAAAGGCAATCGATACCTTGTATGAGCAGCAAAAGGTTTTTTTTGCTTCTAATGAGACGCAGGCCATCCCCTTTCGAGTGAAGCAACTCAAAAAACTCAAGCAAGCCATTTTAGCCTACCAAAAAGAATTGGAAGAAGCCGTCTGGAAAGACCTCCACAAATCCAAAGAGGAATTTTTCATTACCGAAATTGGTGTCGTTCTCACCGAAATAGACCTCCATATCAAGCAAGTAGCTCACTGGAGTAAACCGCAACGTGTTGCCAGTCCTTACTATCTTTTTCCAGCTAAAACGTCGGTATACCACCAACCCTATGGGACTACCCTCATCATATCGCCTTGGAATTATCCTTTTCAATTGTTGATTAATCCTCTCGTTGGGGCCATTTCCTCGGGATGCACTGCCATCCTTAAACCAACACCTGATATTCCAAATGTAACTGCTGTGATGCAAAAAATGATTGATGCTACTTTTGAAAAAAAATATATTGCGCTGATTCAAGGAGACATCCCTGTTAATGAAATGCTATTGAAAAAGGCTTTTGATCTTATCTTTTTTACGGGGAGCAGTCGAGTGGGGAAAATAATCATGAAAGCAGCAGCAGAGCATCTAACTCCCGTAGTCTTGGAATTGGGAGGAAAAACCCCCTGTATCGTAGATCATGGGGTCAATCTAGATGCCACGGCAAGGCGAATCCTTTGGGGTAAATTCACCAATGCTGGGCAAACCTGCGTCGCTCCTGACTATTTGATGGTCCATGAGAGTATCAAAGAAAAACTGCTTGAAAAGATGACCACCTATTTGGTAGAAATGTTTGGTGACGCTGTTGCAGAAAGTTCTCATTACGGAAGAATCATCAATAAAAAAATGTTTGATCGCTTAGCACCTATGATCCAGGAAGGCAAGGTACGAGTGGGAGGACAATCGGATAGGAAGAGCCTGTTCATCGCACCCACCCTTTTGGAAGATGTCCCTGAAAAGGCAAAAGCGATGCAAGAAGAAATTTTTGGCCCCATCCTACCTGTAATGAGTTTTACCAATACTGAAGAGGTATTTGAGCGTATTAATGCCAATGAAAAACCCTTGGCTTTTTACTATTTCGGTAAAAAGAGTAAAGGAAGAGAAATGATTGAAAAAAGCACTTCAGGCGGAGCTTGTATCAATGATGCACTCATCCATCTTGCCTGCAGCAATATACCCTTTGGAGGGGTCGGAAACAGTGGAATGGGAAGTTATCATGGTTACAAGAGTTTTTTAGCCTTTACCCACGAAAGAGGGGTCTTTGAAAATACGACTCGTATCGATCCTCCCCTTCGGTATGCCCCTTTCAAATACTTTCCTATTCTGAAAAGATTACTTTAAAGCAAATAATCTGTAGATATAAAATTGGACTCGTTGGAATTGAGAAGCGTTTCTAAAATCTCATTGTTGTAGGGAGTGTCCTTCGACGCTACAAAAGTTCGAATAGAAAAAGACCGCAACGCATCATAAACACTTAAAGTGCTAACTGCTGAGTTTTTTCGACCTGTAAATGGATACACATCAGGACCACGCTGACAAGCGCTATTCAAATTCACGCGACAAACCAGATTGGCTAGGGTGTCGATAAGGGGTCCTATTTTACGAACATCGCGACCAAACAGACTCACCTGCTGCCCGTATTCCGAGGCGGCCATGGCATCTAGAGGTTCACTGATGTCTGAATAGGGAATAATCGGAATGACAGGGCCAAACTGTTCTTCGTGATATACACGCATTTCTTTATTCACGGGGTACAACACCGCGGGGAAAGAGTAATTGTGGGTGAGTTGTCCTCCTTTATCGTTGATGATTTTTGCGCCTCCATCGACAGCGTCTTGGATGAGTTCCTGGATGTAAGCTGGTTTTCCTGGTTCTGGAAGTGGTGTTAGAAATACCCCCTCTTCCCATGGCAAACCGTACTTGAGAGCGTCAACGGCTTGGGCAAACTTTGTATTGAACTCCTCTACAATAGATTCATGAACAAACAGCATTTTCAAAGCGGTACAACGCTGCCCGTTGTAGGACAAGGTACCGGAGATACATTCTTTAACAGTGAGTTCCATGTCGGCGTCGGGTAGAATAATACCAGGATTCTTAGCTTCCAATCCCAAGACCAATCGCAAGCGATTTTTGTTGGGGTGTAAGTCTTGCAATGCCACTGCAGAAGAACTGTGACCTATCAAGGCCAATACATCAACTTTCCCAGTTTTCATAATGGGGGAGGCTATTTTTCGCCCGCGTCCGAATAATATATTTACCACCCCAGGAGGGAAACTTTCATGGAAAGCTTTTAAGAGAGGTGTGATCAGTAATACTCCGTGTTTGGCTGGTTTGAAAATAGTCGTATTTCCCATAATCAAAGCGGGTATCAATAGACAGAAAGTTTCATTTAGGGGATAGTTGTAGGGTCCCAAACACAAAACAACTCCCAAGGGACCTCTGCGAATGTGCGCATGAACGCCCCCCTCTTTATCAAATCGAGCCGAACGTCGATCTAGGTTTTTATAGGCCTCTAGAGTATCGTATATGTAGTCTACCGTTCGGTCAAATTCTTTTTGAGCATCGGCTTTATTTTTCTCTATTTCCCACATCAATAATTCCACCACTTCCTCGCGATGCAATTTCATTTTCTCAACAAAGTTGGATAAGCATTTTAATCGATCAGCAACTCGCATGGTAGGCCACAACCCTTGTCCACGGTGAAAGGCTTTTTCAGCGGCGTTCAGGGCTTCCAAAGCGACCTCCGTTTCCATATCAGGAATGGATCCCAACAGGGTGGGGCCAGGCTCTCCTTGTTCGTTTTCAGTATAAATAGTAGAATAAACTTCCGAGGTATTCCCTTTCCAAGTTTTCAATTCTCCATTGACAAGGTATTCGGTGCAATGTACCTGATTCTTAAATCCTACTGTCTGATCAATGGATACAACTGTTGTGCTGCTCATTTATTTTTTGTTTCAAAATTACATAAAATAATTAAACGTTATTTAGGAATGTAGCATTATATCCATAAAAAAACGTCCTTTTGATAAAGGCTATAGTGTTTTGTTGAATTCCGTATCTTTTGTTCCTATAATTCGGCAGAAAAATGGTAAAAAAAATTGGCCTGCTTCTCGGCCCTTTGGTGTTCTTTTCACTTCAATACACCCCTCTTTTTTCTCTTTCGAACGAAGCTTTGCTGGTAGTGGCTTTGGCGGCTTGGATGATTGTTTGGTGGATTACCGAAGCTGTATCCATTTCCGTCACAGCACTATTGCCTTTAGTTATCTACCCCTTATCAGGGCTAATGAGTGTTAATGAAGTTGGAGCGAATTATGGTAGTTCCATCGTATTTCTCTTTTTTGGGGGCTTTGTTTTGGCATTGGCCTTGGAAAAAGTGAATTTACATCGGAGAATTGCTCTCAGCATTATTCATCGAACAGGAACAACACCCAACCGTGTGATTTTGGGCTTTATGTTGGCTACTGGTTTTATGAGCATGTGGATATCCAA
>MDTB01025195.1_pt1 | contig 28790 bp, 38 predicted proteins | sample 811161 | NCBI WGS metagenome assembly MDTB01 (sample SAMN05326650, study PRJNA326480) | marine metagenome | isolation source: seawater | place: Mediterranean Sea | collected 2009
GCCGTGCTCGAGGTGGTGCGGGCGTTCTACCGCGGTGTTGAAATGCCGATCATCGACGTCCCCAACCTGGAGGCCGCCATGACCGCGCTGATGGGGAGCGCCATCAGCCCGCAGCTGCGGGCGGCGTCGATCACCGAGGAGCTTGATCACCTGGCAAGCTTGGCGCACCCCCAATCGATCGGGCAGGTGCTGCTGCTCGGGGCGGTCGACGACGGCGATATCGAGGCCGCCGTCAAGTGGGTGGGCGAGGGCGGCAGCTGGAAGCACTACCACGTGAGGGAAGACGACGCGGGGCCCGACCTGTCTTTCATCAGTTTTTTACTGCATTCGCCAACGATCATCAGCTACACCAACCAAGATTCGTTCCACGAAATGCTCGGCAACGTCATCATGCACTAGGCGGCTCCGGCGCGGCGACGCACGGGCACAGGCGGCGGCAGCACGGCGTTTTGAGCAGGGCTCGCGCGGCGATCAGCGCGGCGACGGTGGCGGCGATGGTCTCGATCGGCACCCCCTCGGTCGAGTTCTCGGCGGCGTGCATGACGCTGTCGTGAATGGCGCGGGCGACCTCGCTCGCCGAGAGGCGCGGGAACCGCCGCAGCACGTGCTGCGTGGCGAGCGCCGCGGTGGCGATCCACTTCATGTCGTCGCCGTGCTCCTTGGCGTCGCGGAAGGCGTTGCCGTGCGTCCGGATCAGAGAGCGCACCGCGCGGTGGTACCGGGGGGTCGGGTCGTCCATGTCTAAATACAAGCGTTACAACAATTTTTCACGCGCTCGAGCTGTGCCGCCGTCGCACCCGCCTCCCTTCGATGGCGCGGCGGGTCGCCCGCACCATCGCGATGGCCACTTCGTACGGGTCCGTGTTGGCCGGAAGGTAGAGCACCGCCACGGTCCCCGGCGGCAGCATCATCACACCGGGTGTCCGCGCATTTTCTGCCGCATGCGGCGCACCTTTTCCTCGAGCGCAGGCGAAAACGCCCGGCGCCTGAGCAGCGTGTCCAACAGCGCACACGCCGCACGCTCGTTTGTGGTGGGGACCGTGTAGGCCGCGCCGTCGCGCCGCGCGATGGTCTGTCCGGCGCGGGCGTTGCGGCAGCACCGCCGCACCTTCTCCCCGACCACCTGCACCGACGCGCAGGCCGCAAAGTGGGCCACCACGTCGTCCACAAGCACCGACCCGTCGCACTCCGCCGCAATCTGCGCGGCAAACGCGCTCTTGATGTGGGGCACGGCGTCTATTCGGTCCATCTGTCCTTGTGATTGGTCGAGCCCTGAAATATTAGGGGTTGCACGAAGGCAGAGAATGCAGCCGTGCGGGGCCGACCTGGTTGTCGACGACAGACTGCCGACCGGGTGCCCCGACGGTCGGTACGCCCGCGCCGTGGCAATCGATCAGGACACGTTCGAGGCGTGCTGCGTGGCGGTGACGCAGCAGGAGGCCTTGGCGTTTCTTCAGGCCGCGCTCGAAGACGCTCGACGTTGCACCGCCGAAATAACCGAAGCCTTAGCGATGGTCGGTCGCTACGCCGCCAAAAATGAGTCCGCCATAAAGCGTCAGTGGAAGAAGAGCAAGACGCAGTCCGTCTACGCTGACATGATCAAAGCGCACGAGCAAATTGACAGGGAGCTGTCGCCGGTCATCCGGCTGCTATCCGAAGTCACCACGAAAACGCTAGGTGTTGTGTCCAAGAAGGTGGCGCTCACAGGGGTGCTTGCGGCGCCCGACATCATTCGCAGCATGAAAGCTCTTTTTTTCAGTAGCTTTGGCTCCTTTGTGAGCGCCCTCCAGATCGACGTGGCCGGCTTTGACATTGATGAGTACGCCTCAGTCACGGAGGACACATGGTACGCTAGCCTTGGCAAGAAGGTAAGCAAAAGGATGCTGAGCCTGTACCATACCATGAAGCGCAACGGACTGCTCAGCACCAGCAATCTACTGATGGTGGCCTCGTTCACCTGGCTGGGCGACTTTAAGCAGGCTTACCGGTACCTGACCCCTCAGTACTGGATGAGGAAGGCTGTCGCTGGCGCCGGCCTCAACATTTTGCCCAACATGGCTGTGCTGAAGATGCTGTGCATGTGCGCTACGTACCCCGCTGTGATGCGCAAGTTCGTGCCGATCTTGCTGCGAACCCTGAGGCGGGAGTACCTGCTCTTTACCCGCGGAGAATTCGTGACGGACGAGATGCGAGAACAGTTTGAGGTTTTCCAGAATCTATCTTTGCAGCATCCGGAACAGATGGAGGCGCTGGCGGCGCTTGCCACATTCAGAAAGGCTCGCGGCGAAATTGTCAAACAGTTTGAGCGGCGGATCGGCGACTCTGGCGTTGCGGCTAGCGACGATGTATTGAAGCAGTTTGAAGGCCTTATTGACTGGTTCGATACGTGGATCTTTGATAGCCAGTGGCTCGCCGTTGTACAAGGTATGTGCAATGTGCTTAGCATCTTTGCGGGCAACAACAGGATGTTTGAAGGCCAAGCACGAGAAAAGGACACCACTTTACTCAAAAGACCGGATCCAGATGTGACCGATGTCAGTGTAGAGGATCAACAGCAAGGGGGACAAGCAAGTGACAACGACTTTCCCTTTCCCGAACTAGAATTTGATTCACCGATAGACGATAGGTTCTACAAACACGAGGGAAAATGGTACCGCCTCATGCCTGATGGTTCAGCTAAGTTACTTACCACAACAAGTCTCCCCCAGCCAGAGTTCATCAAGCCAAATGTCCCCCAACTTTCCCAAACCCAAACGCTTGCTAAAGAAGTCGCCGCCGCGGACATTCCGAGCAATGCCATCTCGACTGCGGAAAAAGCGGGCATAGCGAGTGCTGTTACGACTGGAACTGTTGCTGTTGCGCCTTCGGTAGCACCGTACACTGTTGCTACTACCTTGGGTGCGAAAGCCGGGTTGAGCGGAGCCGCCGCCGCAAGTCACGCTCTGGCATTCTTTGGTGGAGGACCGCTCGCGGCTGGTGGGGGAGGTATGGCTCTAGGTTCGACCGTTCTGACGGCCACAGGCGTTGGTGGCGTCGTTGTGGCTGCTGGCGCGTTGGCGTACGGTGCGTACAGATTATGGGGAACTACTCCGACAGCGGTTCAAAAAGCAGCAAATGTTGTCAGTACGGTGACCGCCGAGGATATGGCGGCCGCGTATCCAGTGTGTGAGCGAGTGTTGAATGGGATGAGCAATTCATCGACCGCAGCTCCAAATAGTGTGCTTGCATTTGCGGAACAGAGCGGGCTGACCGACACAAACTGGATGGTCGGGCGCTCCGAAGAAGAGCAAAACGCTGTTGCCCAGCAGCTGCTTGAGGCGTGTATGATATTCGTAGCCTCGGCGAACAAACTCAGACAGGACGGTGGACGGGGTCATCCGGCCGCAAGACCCGGGCTGGATGATAACGCACTGATAGCGATTCAAGAAGGTAATATCATCAGCGACGACACCATCAGGATCTTTTACAAGAATACTCTCTGTTCCGCCAGCTACGGAGACGAGATGTGTCCCGCCGACGAATTGATCGGCGCTGTCACGAGCGATTGCGAAGCGACACTGGATCCAACAGCATGTAGAGCCGTTGGACACGTGGTTTCCGAAGCAACGAAGCGCACCTCCAGAAGAATTATGGAGGGCGACCTGACGGCGCGTATCGAGCAGGATCTGAGTGGTGAAGACGGTTCTTTCGCACTTTTGGCCAACGGTCGATCCATCAAACTCGACCCGATGCTCGGAAAAGACGTGAGATCCGATATGGCTTGCTACCTGTTGAAAGCGGCCGTCAGTATATGCGGTTCCTTCATTGCAATGCGGCAGGGCACCAACACAGCTGCCGCGCTGACGCCCGAAATGAGGGCACAGATAGACTCTCAAAATACGCAGCGGCTAGCACGCAAGGCCCGACAGGCTGTTGCCGAAAGAGGCCAGGTGGCGCCCAAACGGCGGCGCAGAGGATCTGTGGCTGCTAAGCGGTAATTTATTTTTTTCTAGCGTAGTAAATGATCAGTACTAAGACGACAATAAGCACAACGGCGCCCACAGTAATGCCCCCTATGTGCAAGGACGAAAGTCCCTCTAGGGGCAACTTTGGGTTATGAGGCGTCAAAATAGATTTCTCTGGGGGCGAATTTGGTTGGTTATTCGGTTCCACAGGTGGCTCAGGTATCGTAGGAAGCGAATTTGGGTTTTGTGGCGTCAAAATAGGTGGCGGTGGTGGCGCCTGTCCGCTAGGGTTAGTATCACTCACTATGTCTTGCTTCGGAGTGCACAGCGGCGACACACGGTCTACCCAACTTCCAGATTCCACAGCAATGCCAGTGACACGATTATTGTCTGCGCAGTTGACCACGTAGCGTGTTCTGGTTGGTTCAGGACGACCAAAACTGTCGGCCACTATTTCACGGACGCGAGCAGCGAGGCATCCCGAATCACCGAAATTGCAGCTTCTGGGCTCCGCAATAGACTCGTCAGCCTTTTTGCACAGCGGTTTGATGTAAGTGATGCTGTTTGATGTGCCTTCTCCGTGCAGTCCCGCCACCGCAGATGACTGAGGGCACGTCAACGTTCTCGTACTTAAGGCTCCAAACCGCCCCAGACCCCGACCCGCACCTTCAACAGGTACTTGGGCAGAATTGTCGTGGCTGTTTCTATTTGCAGAATCGATTGGCGTGCATGTAAGACTGTTGATTTTCATCACTTTCCCATTCACATCACGTGGAGAATCCATCGTCACATTCATGCCGGTCAGCACGGTGCCCGGGTTGCATGTATAGGTTGGCGGATTGGGGATTGCGCCTCTTGGATTGGCCCCTGCAACCCAACTGCTGTCAACATTATAAACCTTCGGTGGTGGTGAGGATGTGGTACTGCCTCTCCTGCCACCTCCTGAAATAGGACTGAAAAAACTCGTCAAACTCATGAAGCAGCTCTACACTCTAATCTCACAAAAAAATACAAAGTATTCCGGATCTAGGATCTAAGTGATGAGCGGCAAGCCGCCGCTCGTGTGGGGACCGCTCGTGTGGCGATGGTTGCACTCGGTGGCGGCGCGGTGGGACGCCGGCGGCGCGGTGGACGACAACGCCGCGGTCCGCTTCTTCGCCGAACTGCGAGCCGTGCTGCCGTGCAAGTACTGCCGCGACAGTTACACCGAGTTTTTCAAGCACATGAAACCGGCGCTCAGGCTTCAGGCTTCTCACGGCCAGCTCCAGCAGTGGACGTACGCCGTTCACCATTACGTGAACCTAAAGTTGAACAAGAGCTCCCCGTCATTCGAAGCGGTCCAAGCGCTGTACGCAACCCCTCAGACGGGGGTTGACGACCCGATGTGGCCGGCGCTTTTTGCGATAGCCCTCAACTACGACGACAGCGGCGTCGCTGATCGGTGCTTGCACCACCGACGGTTCTTGTTGGCCGCCGCCGACGTGTACGGCGCCTTCGGTGCCGTGCGAACTTCCCGCGCGCTGCAGCGCGCAGGCGACGGGTGCCGCGGCCACGGCATCTGCAAAACGTCTCTGGTGACGCTGATTCAGCGCGCTTTTCTGGAACAGTAGCTGGTTGGTTTTTGTCTCAGAATCATGCGACGCGACCACGCGATCAGGGCTCTCTTTTTGGAGCACCCTCGGCAGCTGGGAACCACGTACACCGAGCACGGCAAGCACGCCCTGCGGATGGCTTTTTGCTTTGCGACGGTGGCGCTAAAGTTGGCCGCGCACGCCGCCGTGCCCGCCGTCTTTGAAACGGCTGCGTCAGATGGCCTCAAAGAGCTAAACGAGATGCACAACCAGCCGCCGTGGAAATCAAAGATTGCGGGTTTCGATGAGTAGACTGATGTGCGACGTGGTCGAGATTTACGAGGCCGACAAAACGCAGTCTGGCGTCACCATCGCAGAGATGAAGAAGCAGTGCCAAGATGCGATCTTTGACGACTTCATTGAGGACGCTCTTCACAGCGCTAGGTGGCTCTTAGTAGTCAAGAAAAAGCAGCGCAATGCACATCGCATATGCGGTGCAGCCATGGCGCAACACATGTCCAAGGACGTGCTGTACCTAGACCTTATCTGCTCAGATCAACACAAGGGCAAACTTTTAATGCGCAAGGTCGAGGAGCTCGCGCGCAGTGAAGGCTACAAACGAGTGGCGCTGAGGGCCGGGGTGAAAGAATTGATACCGTATTACGAAAAGCGAGGGTACACCGAGGTTGAGAACGCCTGCACTGCGGGAAAGCCGGCAAAGACAACGCAAGCCCGCGTCGCGCTGATGAGGAAGACAGCTGGTGGGATGGTGAAGGATGACATGGTTAAAAACGGTTGGTGGATGACCAAGTGCGTCGCATCCCCCAGGACCAAGACCGCGGCCAAGCTGTGCCTGTCGTGCAGGTCCGGCAACATGATTCGGTCACTAGCCAAGCCTGGCGTCGCAGAATGGATCAAGGTGCAGGGCCGGCTCAGCGCGGTGCCCCCGAACGCCCCTCCTCCCTCGCACCCCGTCTACGGCCCGCGCGACGGCACCGTCAAGGTGAGCCACAAAGTCGGCGGCCGGGCGCGCAAGGTGCTGTGGTGGGGCGCCGAGCCGCGCCACGTCAAGGCCTCCGCCAAGGTGGCCTCGGCCCCGGCAGCGTACGGGTATTACACGAACATGGGGATCGCGGTGGTCAGAGGCGGCCGCCTAGAGTTCAAAGCGTACGCTCCGCAGCCGTACCGCGAAGAAGGAACCGTGTTTCCGGCGCACTTTCACTACGTCGAGGCCAAAGGCAGCGCCAGCTGGAAGCCGCAGGTGCACACCGTCGCCGGCTACCCCGGGCACCACGAGGGCTACTCGCTGACACACGCCACGGGGCACCCGGCTTCGGACATGTGCTCCATCCTGACGCCGGCGCAGGTGCACAAGCACCGCAAAGCGCTGATCGCCGTCAACGCGCTACCGCTCAAATATGCACCAATCGACGTGCCCCACAGCATGCACGTTCCGTACGACGGTTCCCCCGGCGCCATCGCGACCGCCGCCAAAAAGCTTGGCACCAAACCGTACGTAGTCTACTGCGCGCACGCCAAGTGTAGCGCGGGGTCGCAACTGATCGCCAAGCTCGTCGCCGCCGGCGCCACGAATGTTTTTTACATGCCAGCCGGAATCCGCGGCTGGCGCCGTATGAAACAGTAAATGCTTTTTGTGCTAGCAGAAACGCCTGGATGCCTTCTTCCACCGTTTGGTGGCCGCGTAAGTCGGTGAAGGTGGTCGCTGTCGACCTCGAGACGACGGGTCTGGACCGGCAGCGCGACCGGATCATTCAAGTTGGGCTGGCCGGCAACGTGCTGAAGGAGCCCGTGTCACTGCTGGTGGACCCCGAGTGTGACGTCGGGCGCTCGCCGTCCCAGCTGCGCGGCGTGTCGCAAGCCGAGCTGGAGGGCGTGAAGCCGTTCCGCGAGTACGCCCGCGAGCTGCACGGGCTGCTCTCGGGGGCGGTGCTGGTGTTCCACAACAAGTCGGGCGACCTGGCGTTCTTGCGAAATGCCTTTCGGCGGTGCGGTATGGAGATGCCGTCGTACGACCGCGCCGTCTGCACGCTGGAGCTGTGCAGGACCACGCTAACCCCGGGATCACACAAGCTGAAGCGCGTGTGCGAGCAGATGAACGTGCAGCCGCCGGAAGTCTGGCACAACGCAAAGCACGACGCCGCTGCCACGCTCCGGCTCTTTATCAGCCTGGTCAATCGGCACCCCGACGTCCGTGATTATTTTTACAACCACGAGTTTGAGTGCCGCTCGACCTACTTCCTCCAAGAGCCTTGGTTGGCGAAGGCTCGCCTTGCGCCGGTGCCACGACAGGTCGTCGGACAAAAAAAGCGCAAGCGCACGACGGCGTTCACCTCGCTCCGGTACTCGCCGCCGCGCATTGTTGAACCGGCGTCGAGCGATGAGGAAGATAATGGATGCGCGCTGTTCAACTTTTTGAAAAACGGCGACAGTCACTATACCGTGGTACCCGACGCCGACGCCATCACCCCGGTGGGCGAACTGAAAGCGGCTTTTCTTAAGCACCTCAAGCTACACCACCCAACGGTCAGCGCTAAGTGGAGCAAGGACAGCACTCCGATTAGAATGGCCGGCTTTTACATAGACCGTATACACATGTGCAAGGTCTGCGGGCGGCCGGCCAGAAAAGAGGTGTGTGGCGAGCACTACAACCCCAGAGACAGGACAAAATTGAAAATGGTCCGCGGCATGCGGTTAGAGAAAGTTGCAACCTTTTCGTGACGTCACATTCGGTATGCAGCGCGAGCGCGCATGGCGGTGGATGCAGACGACCGCGCAGCTCATGGGGCAGTTCCCTCGGGACTCGCCGTTGGACCACCTGGTCGGCAAAGATTGGCGCGAGTGCATAAAAGTGGTGTGCCCTGAAGTGTCACCGGTCACGCCGGTGCCGCTGGCGGGCGAAGTGGTGGTGGTGGTGCGAGCGTGGCTTCACCGCCGGTGGCGCGGCATTCCTTGGGCAGTGGCAGAGGCCAACGCTTGGCTGCTGGTGGAGGCGCTGCGGCCGCAGTCGATGTACAACTTGACGATGAACGTCGGGGTGCTCGATGAGCCTACCTCGCTGCGCCTTGCCAGCCTGTTCGAAAACCCGCTTGGCTACAGCCGCTTCGGCCCGCGGCTCCACGTCCCCGTGAGCATCGTCGCGGAGTTCTTCTACTCGGTCCAAGAGGCCAACCGCCGCATCATCGGCGAGGACGACCTTGCGCGCTACAAGCTGCGGGTGCTGCGTGTCGATGGGGAGGGTCAATTCGGCGCTACCGAGGTGGTTGCGTGCATCAAATGCGTCCCCGCGGGGCTTCACGACAACCTTGACGCCTGGCAAACGTACTTGCCGTACCGGCTGACCGTCGACCCCGAAGGTAACGGTATTTTGGTGGCGGTGGGCGCCACGTTGTCCGAGGAGGTTAGAGCCGGCTTTACGAAGCTGTGGGAAGAGATGACGCGGATGCTGCCCAAACCGGACTCGGCGGTCATGTTTCAGAGTCGCCACGGCGGCGCGACCGCGTCGGTAGAGCACGCCAAGATGGAGCCGTGGTGCCACAAGGGGCGGGGGGTGCTGCACGCGGGCGACCTGTACGGCACCAAAATTCTCATTTGGCAGCCAAAAAAACAACAGTAAAATAGGCAGACCGATGTTCAGCTACGCCCGCTCGGGCTCCGTGTATCCGCCGTTTCGCAAAACTCGGCACGCCGCCAACTCCCAGGAGGGCAACGTACTACCGGTGCACGCCAGGGGAAGCGGGGCGTTTGCTTCGGTGCCCCCCGCGCGCGTCGGGGGCGCCGGCTACCCCGGGGGGCTCGTGCTGTCCAAGCCGCCGCACCCGCTGACGTGGGCGCTGCTGGGGCTAGAGTGCGCCAACGCAAGCGCGGCGCTCTCGCGGCCGCCCGAGGCGTCCGACGCCAAGCGCACCATCCACGTGATCAACCTCGACAGCCGCGCCGACCGGTGGGGGCACGTCGAACGGCTCGGGGTTCGGCACCATTTTGCGCTGCAGCGCTTCTCGGCGATCCGCACGCGCCGCGGCTGGGTCGGGTGCGCCCGGTCTCACCTCAAGCTGATCCGCGAGGCCGCCGACAAGGGGCTGCCGTACGTGATTGTGGCCGAGGACGACTTCCTCCCGAGCTGCGGGCAGATCCGCCACTGGGAGGCGCGCTTCGCCGCCGTGCTCGACGTCCTCGAGGCCGCGCCGGACCGGTGGCAGGTGTTCAACTCGTTCCCGTCGTCGCGGCTCTTCGGGCAGCCGACGGCGGCGGCCGAGCTGTGCGGCGGGGCCCTCGGGAGCAGGGAGGTCAACGGCGGGCACAACACGCACCTCATGGTGTACAGCGCTCAGTTCTACCCGGTGGCGCAGCGGTGGGAGGACGACCTCAAGGCCGCCGAGGCGGCGTGGCGCCCCGGCAAGCCCCCGATCGAGCACACGCTGGCGTGGGACGTTTGGATTTCGGCGCGCGCCGATAGCACGCTCACCGTCGAGCCGCGGCTGACGGTGGCGCGATTCGACGACTCGGACATCGTCGCGGGCGGCCGGAGCGGCGGCCAGCGCGCGATGCACGCGGGCGACCTCGTGGCGGTGCTCTGGGAGCGGAGGTGGCTGACCGCCCCGCGGCCGCCGGCGTGGCTGGCCTCCGTGGCCGTCGAGGTGACCGACGCCCCGGAATGGCGGCCGTGCGCGCTGTACGGCACGCTGGCATCCCTGTTCGACCCCGAGCAAGGGGCGCTTTGCGCCGGGCAGACCGCGGGGGTGGTGCTCCGCACCGAGCACCCGCTTCCGGCTCTGGTAGCCCGCGACTTTGCGCTGGCGGACGCCGCGAACGACAGCCCGTGGGTGCTGCGGTTGGCCACCGGTTGGATCATGCGCAGACCGGTGTGGCTCGCGGTACGGCAGGCGCAGCTCATCATGGAGGCCGACGAATCGATCAATTTTGTGCTGCTTAACGACACGTGCGACGCCCCGGCGGGATCGAAGCTGCGCAAAGCGTACCCGACGGTGCGGAGCGGCGTGCACGCGTGGGACCTCGAACTGACCGGCGGCCAGTCGCCGTGCATCTGCCGCCGGGGCAGCACCGACGGCCGCGCCGTCATCCTGCCGGGGGCGTTTGCCGTCCGACCTTAGAAAATATGTGGAGCCAGGTTTTAGTAGGCCATGAACTCCATCGATCAGTTTCGCCGCGACAACAAGGTGCTCACGATCGGCGCTCTGATCGCAATCTTCTCGTTTGCGCTAATACATTCATTGAAATTTAACATTTTAACGCCGCTAATCATGGCGTTTTTCCCAAGGAGGTGGGAGAAGCTCGAGGTAAAAATCAACGGCTCGGAGCTGCTGGTAGGCGAGTTCTTGGCCGAACTGTTCCAATTTACTGTAATCATAATACCGCTTTTCTTAATGTGGTTCTTCGTTAACAAGCGACGCGATTGAGGGCCAAAGCAGCGCGCGTTTGTTGGTGCCTTCCAGGATCACGATCGGCGCGTGCCCAGCCGCCGCCGCCTCGGCGTAGCGGTCGGCGCAGACGCACCACCGCTGCCCGGCGACGAGACCCGGGAACCCTGTGCGCGGCGTCATCAGGTCGTTTCCACGGGCCGCGGTGTACCGCAGAAAGTCGTCGGTCAGGTGCGCGCACACGACGTGCGAACCGGTGTCGCCCGGCAGCGTCTCGCACCGGCCGGAGCGGTGGTAGCCGGTGGCCGGGTCGGCGCTGCACAGTTCGAGGGGCAAATCGTAGACGTTCCGCTGCATCTCGGTACAATACGGACGTCGGATTTTTTTCCTCACGCTCGGTGGACCAGGCTTGCGGTCGAGGCGGAGCCGTGCAGTGCCCGCAGCACGGAGCGAATCTTGGCTTGCAGGTGGAAGACCACCTCCTCGGGCGGGTTCTGGTGCAGGTAGTCGAGGTCCACCAGCTCCAGCTCAATGTCGCACGCCGGCGGCCGGCTGACCCGCTTGGCGACCGCCTCAATGAACGAGCCCGCGGCCCACCGCTGCGTCAGGTGGAACGCCCACACCGGTCGCGTCCACCTGGACGGGGTGTACAGATACTCTTTCCGCAGTTTGATGCAGACGCGCGCGGGGGTGGCGGCCAGCGGGACGTCGGTGCTTGGCACGGGCTCCTCGGAGCTGAGCGCCACCCTGTACCCCTGATGGTCGACGGCGCCATCGAGCGAGTACGTGCAGGACGCGACCGGCCGCTTGTAGCGCGTGGCGACCACGACGTCGGTGTCCGACTTGAATATCGCCTCGGTTCGCAGCATGCGGGCGTCGCCGGGGATCGCCGACCCGTGCTGAAAGGCGTGCGTCAGGCTCCACTCTTTCACCAGCGACCAGTCCCGGAACGCGTCCAGTGCCTCCTCGAGCGCGGACAGGGTCTCGACGCTCATCCCGGGCTCGAAGGGGCGGTGCGGCTCGGCCCGCCCGAATCGCACTTCAACCTCGGCGAATTCGCCGCACTCGCGGGCCTTTTCGAGGATGACTTGCACCTCCTGCATCTATTTTCGCACCGCAGCGGGCGAAAGTGAGATGGAGGCTGCATCGACGGACACAAAAGTCGTCCTCCTTCGGACCGCAATCACCTCCGGAAATGCCCGCGCGATCGCAAAGCTGTGCGACGCGTCGCCGTGGCTGCGGAAAACCTCGACCTACCGCAAAGCCTGCAAGACGGTCAGCAAACGGACCCGGCTGGCGCTGAAGCGGGCGACATTTTACTACATGAACGTGCGGGCTCTGGACTCCGAGCCGACGGTGACGCTTCAGCAGCCCACCCGGCCGATGATTGTGAGCTACGGCGGCGACTTTGTGCCGCCGCTCGAGCAGCAGGTGCGGAACAACAGCTTCGCCGCGCGCACCACCGGGCACGTGCAGGCCAAGGTGCGCTTCAAGACAAAAAACGGCACCAGCTACTCCACCGTCGTCGACAACGCGTGGGGTCGGATCTACCGCGTCAGCGGAGGCACGGCCCCGTTTTGCGCGTGCGACCGCCACGCCCCCGGCGCGTGCGAGTCGTGCGCGATGACGGCGATGGAGCAAAAGCGCTTCGACGAAGTCCTTGGCCTGCTCGATTTCGCCGACGTCAAGCCCGACCAAGTGTGCAGCGTGCGGCAGCTCGTCAAGTGCCACCGCGTGCACAACACAGTACGGTACGCGTTTTGCCTGAAGTTTCCGGGGGGCGTCAGCGGGGGGGAGGCGTGGGAGTGCGTGTCGGACAGCCCGGCGCCAGTGCTGACATCCCGGAACTACACGAGGTCACCCCACGTGCTGCCGTGCTACCGAAACGCCCTGGTGGAGGCCACCGTGCTGCACCTCCCTTCGGTCACAAGCAAGAAACCAGAGGGCCATGCCATTCAAGAAAGATAAAGGCTATTTTGTCTTTATTATTATTAGGTTCTCACAGTCATTAATTCCCAGTCCAAGACCGGTGCGTTTGGGTTGCATACCTTTAGGGCGGGGCAGCCTACGCTGCAGCAGTGGTCAACACCGCACACGCCCAAACCTGCCTGTTGGCACGACCAAGTACCGTCTCCACAGATACATGTGCATCTCATCTCGTCCGTGGACGTTGCACTTCCGCACGTACAATCCTCACCCCCCCATTCCAGCTCCTCCTCCGGCTTTTGTGCCTTTGGCTTGTGTTCCCCGTCAGGCTTGTCCTCCGGCTTGTCGTCAGGCTTGTGTGCCTCCTTCGGCTTGTGTATCTTCCGTAAGGCCAATGCTTGGGGGGTTGTCATTCGCATTGCCATCGGCGTTGGGTTATGGTGAACAAAGTCCACATTCCTCCCGTCGGTCACAAGCAAGAAAGACTGACGTCGATGCTGATGTCGTCGCCGTACGAGTGGTAGCGGTACCAGAAGCCGTGCTTCCGGAGGGTTTTGATGTAGCTGTTGTCGGCGTGGAACTGCCGCAGCCGCTTGACAAACTTGGGGTCGCGCAGCGAGCGCGCGTACTCAAAGTTGTACGCACCCGCATCGACGCAGCCGTGCTTTCGGTTGCAGAGCCACTGCGCGTCGTGAAGCCGGGGGGCGCCGCGCCGGCCCATCTTGTTATTGTCAATGAATTCGCCGATCTCCTCGTCGAACGCGTCAAAGCCACCGCGGAGTTCGTCAAACACCGACGCCCGCAGCCGTGCCGCCAAGTTCTCGGGGATTTCCCTTTCCGCGGTTTTGGGCAGCTGCTGAATGAACCGAGCCATGCGCCACTCGTCGATCCCGTATTCGTAGATCCCCTCGAACGCCACGATAAGCATGGTGTTGCGCTGCCTGTGCTCGGCGTGGTTTCGAAGCTGTCCCAGCACGCAGTGCGCCGCGATGTCACCGAGGCTCGGAGGGTTGATCAGGTTGATGCTGAGCGGATGCGAGTGCCAAAAGACGTTCCCGAAGCATCCCGTTTCGCAAACGGGCTCGCGGTGCCATATCTCGGACCAGAACGGGGTCGAGGCTATCTTCACCGCCTTTGCCGTCCCCCCGGAGTAATTCGACGCGTCAGCGCCGCGGACAGACTGGACCCCGGTGCCGCGGATCAGCCGCTCCTTGCACCGCCACAGGCAGCCGTCGCCGCACACGTACGGCTCCATCTGACCGCCGTACTCCTTGTCTGAAAGCGTGAGCGTCCGCATCATCGCAAGCTCTTCGGCGTTTACGCGCATCCTCATCGTGCGTACATTTATGCCACCATAAAGTTAGGATCGCCAGGAGGCGCTAGCTTCACGACGGGCTCGACCGCCGCCGCCGCGGTTGGCTGCGTCTCCTCTTCTTGCCGCTCCGCGGGGCGGCGGCGTCTGTACAGGTAGAGGAACGCCGCCGCCGCGGCTGCCAGCAGCAGCAGCACCCCCATGACAACTATAGCCACGATGTGCGGATTGCCGCTCCGAGGGGCTTGCCGCGGCACGTAGCCGAATGGATCCGGCGCAACGGCCGCTCCGAAATAGTTGGCAGAGTCCATACCCTGTGCCCCTCACAACCTGTACTTTTAACCTTTGGAAGAGAGTTGAGTTCGACAATTAGTAGCTAGCTAAGCACAAAGCCTGTGCGGGGCGAGTGTGTATAGTAGTAAAAATCACAACTAGTAGCTAGCTACTATAGCCGAGCGACTGCACCATGGCGAGGATCCGGAAGGTACGCCGCCGCGCAGCGCAGCGCAGCGCAGCGCAGCGCAGCGCAGCGCAGCGCAGCGCGCGCTCGCGCGACTAACGCAAGATTGCGCAGGAGGGAACCGAAGTTGCCGATGTAGACGCGGAAGAAGACTTGGACGAAGTAGAATCCAAACCACAAAAAGGTGCGCTTCTGATACCGCCTCCCGCAACCGGCCGCACCCTCACCACCAACATGTGTGCGCAGGGTATTTTCTTCTGCTGTCAAAGTCACAGCGGTCGGAGAGGTGGAAATGGGAAATCTGTATCACAACAGATGACTTGTCCTTTCCCGGAGACAAATTCTCTTTCCCGAAAGAAGATGAGAACGCGGCCGAGTTCGATAGGATAAGCAGCGACTCGGCGGAATGGTTTTGGAAGGTAAGCGTGCGCAGCGCACCGCCGCCCCCGTGTGTTCTTGTTTTCTCACCAAATCCGTTCACACAGGGCGAGAAAGACTCGGAAAAGACCCACATGGCTCTTATTGCATTTCTACAAGCAAATATCAACAAAGACGAGAATTTTCCTTCGCAGAGCGCGAAGAAATGGAAGGAACAACTGAGCGTTCGCGAGGCGTTTGAGTACGAGTCTGAAGTTTTTGACGCCTTTGATGAAGGTACGCGATGCCGCGCACGGTTCATTTTGATGCATTCCTTACATGCCTTGGCGCGTACAGATGACAGCGGAGAAGCCGAAGAATTCAAGAAGGACGCTGACGCTGTCGCAAAAAATAAAATGCCGGCAGTACCAAAGGAGCGTTCAGACAAAAAAAAGCCGCGCGCATCCCTCAAGGGCGTCGTCGACAAAATGAAAGAAACGGTTTGGTCTTCACAAGAAGAAGATGATGAAGAAGAAGATGAAGAAGAAGATGATGAACAAGAACTGAATAGGCAGATGAAGCAGATCCAAAAAGATGAGGCACGGATTAAAAGACGGAGAGTGGAGGTAGAAGAGAAACAAAAACGGTTGAAAAAAAAGAAACAGGACCAAGCGCAATCTCAAACTGGCGCCAAAGCACTGCTCGAAGTTTGGCACACTATGAAATCAGCAATGAAAAAACACAGAATTACGGTGGACGATTTTATGGAAAACTGTAGCGACGCGGATCAACTTTCCGAAATGATTTATAAAAACAGAAAGTAAAATTATGTTTCCTCTTCCGTGTCGCTCTCGTCGTCTTCTTCCTCGTCGTCCTCGGTAGAATAGTGAAGCTGGCACAGCGGACCACCAATGGTCTCGCACGTCTCGTAGCACGTTTTGGTTGTCATGCTGAGCGTCGTGTACCGATGCGGATCAACCACCGTGATCTCTTCCACCGATCCCGTGAGCACGTCGCGGTCGATCAGCATCCCGGTGCACAGAAAGAAGAAGGTGCGTGCCCCCTCCCATCCGTCGACGTACAGCCTGTACAGGTTCGCCGCCACGGCTGCGAACGGAGCTTCGGATCCGCGCTGCAAACTCGCAAAGAGCAGGTGGAGCGCGCGGTCGGCCTCGGAATCGTACTCGGCCGAAAGGGCGTTTCCAAACAACTGCACAAACGACATTCGGTCCCGGTTATGATGGCATTTTCGCCGGGGTATGGTCAAGTCGGCGCAGGTGCTTTTTATCGACGGCCCCACTGACGCGGGTCGAATCAAGGCGGCCCGCGGCAAGCAGATCGCGCCCAGGGGAATGAAGCTGCGCGAAAAGTTCTTATTGTGCGGGCGCAAAGTGGCTGCGTACGACAAGGACAGACCGCCGCCCTGGACGGCCGTAGTGAACGTACCAATCACCGAAAGGCTGCTGACGTACCCGGTTGCATTCGCGGTGTACGACAGCGCGGTGAACACGCCAACCCGTTTCGCAAAATTGGTCGCACAGCACTTTGAGCAGTGTGGCGACAGCGACGAGGACGAAGCGGTCGCCAGCGTTCACGCCGATGATGTCGCCGACAGCGGTAGCGAATCGGAAGGAGACGAATTGGATGTTGACGAAGAAGATGAAGAAGCTGTTTAAACGGTTGTTACGATGAGCACCACGACGATGACCAGCACCGCCAGTACCAATACCAGCGGGGTCAGCTGCGATGAGGTGATGAAGGACTGCTGCTGCGGCATCATGCCGCCCTGCACAACGGGCGCTTCGACGTCGGACTCGATGCCGCTGCAGTTGTGTCCACGCAGCATCTTGAGATAGCCCCCGCGGCCGGTGCGGCCTCCCCAAGAGTTACGGATGATCCAGTACGGCGTTCCGTCCGGCGCGGTTCCCCAGCCCATGATAGACACGGCGTGGCCTGTAACAAAATGCACCCCCGCGGGTCCAGGATTCGATTTGGACCACCGGACGTCTCCCACCTGATCGTCAGCCGACCGGTCGCCTTGCCACCCGACCCGGTACACCGCGCCGGGCCTCGCGGTTCTCGAAAACGGGATGAAATCGCTGTACATATTCATGCACGCCGCCACCGGACCGTGCAAATAAATATCCTCGCAGACGCTCCGCACCGTCGTCGCGAGCGCGGCGGGCCCCGGCATCCTGCTTGGCCGCTTCCGCGCGTTCGTCACACCGTACAGATCGGGGTGCTGGTGCAGAATGTAGAACCCGTCTATCTTCCACCGTGCAGCTCGGTCGGCGCACTGCCCGCGGCGGTACTTCGATTCCGAAACGACGCCGTGCCGCCGCATGTACTCAAACGCCGCCGTCAGAAAGCCTCCTTCGCAGTCTTGCGAGCACCCTAGACGCCCCCTCCACGTGACGCAGTTGTCCGCGCAGTCGTTCAGGTGCCGGTGCGACAGCTTGACGCCACCGCCCATCCTGTCAGCAGCGCACTGCACAGCGGCGATCGCCCAGCATGAGCCGCAGCTGCCCTGGTTTACCGGCGGCTGGCACAGGCTGCTGCAGTCGTAGCTCTCGGGGTGCGTGAACGCGGTGTGCTTCACGACCGGCACGTCTTCCACACGTACCTGCTTCATCCTTGCTATCACAAGACCACTATTTTACAATCCAAAAGTGTGAGAAATGCTGCTGACGGCGCTGCCGACGGCGCCCGTGGCTTCGCCGGCGAAGTGCGTTACTCCACCAACCGCTGTACCCACAACCTTGCCCGCACTGTTGGTGATCTGGCCAGCAGCGTTCTGTACATACGCTCCTCCGGGGACGTTGGTGACTACATGCGCGATACCCGACCCGACCTGTGGTACAAAGTGAGATGCGTCGACCGCCGCGCCGTGTGCAACGTGTACTACATCCCCTCCGGCTCCCACCACGTGCTTGATCGCACCGCTAGGGTCCGTTGGAACCCCCAGGGAGCTCGCTACCGCCGCAGTCGGTCCTGTGAACATCCCCATGGCCCCTCTCGTGAACATTCCGCCCAGCCCGCCGGTCTTGGCCCAGTACAGGAGGTAAATAACCCCGGCAATAACACCTGCAATCAACAAAAGTTGAAACAGAAAACCCAAGTCCATTGTGACACTATCTCTAGATTCCCGGAAAAATAGAGAATGAGGCCTCGGAAAGGGCTACGAAGAGACAGACAGCAAGATGGCGGTCGTCGTTGTTGGGACCGTGGAGGATCACCAGTGTCGGCTGTACGCCGTAGCAATTTGGCCTCAGGAGCTCGGCATGGTTCCGTGCACCTTTGTTGAAGGCTTCGATCAGAACAGATTGCACCCTTTGGAGCCCACCACTTCGCCGTCCGGACCTGTAGGGTGCCTGCTGTGTTGCCGTGACATCGTAAGTGTAATTTCTATGAGTGAAAGCGTAAGAGAGTGTCACCATCTGATTGCACCACGCGCGCCGCGCAGGCCTTGGACGAGCCTGTCAACGTTTGTTCGCAGTGTCATTTCCAAACGTGCCTCCATTGCAGTCAGGTAAGCACTGCCCGCTCCGCTTCCGATGATTCTTTCGCTTGCTCTCTAACGCGCGCGCCTTCTTCTTAGCGGTGGCGCAATGACGATCCGAACCGATGCATTTACTGCTCCCACGAATTTCCGCAACCGGACTCGGAAGGATACGTGCGTATTGCTACAGCGGCGCCCCCTCAGTTACCCATAGACTTTGAGCGGATTCGGCGACGTAGGCGTTGAGCACTGCGCGCACCGATTCACCGGGCGGGACCTGGAGGATCTCCTTTAGTAAAACAGCTTCCTCTGCATCATCTCTCGCCTCGTCATCGACCCACGCCTTGATAGCCTGCCGCGCGGCCTCGGGTATTATGGCGGAGACACCCTTGTGCGCTCGCTGAATGCGTCCAACAGTGGCGGCGTATAATTCACACACTCTTCGAAGCTGGGATGCCGTTCTGTCCTGCTCGCGCGCGCCCTTTCTGCTTTTCACTTGTGCGTTCAATTGCTTAGTCAACGTGACAAGTGCGCGGAGCAGCACGTCCGGGAACGGCTCGTACACCTCCAGAGACATCCTTCGGAGTCGCTGAACTGCGTTTGGGGTCAGTAACGTCCGGACGGCTTCGAACGCCGCTTTCGCGTCGTCAACGCATGTGCGTCCGGCGGTGCTATCGGTCAGTCCCAACTCCAAATCTCGCAGCGACGGCACTTTCTTTCCGGTGATTGCTTCAGCAACAGCCATTCCCGCGGGCCCGCCGCAACGCGAGGCTACCAGCTCCAGAATACTGCGGGTTTCAACGTCCGCCATTTCTTACGATCCATCACAATAACACTCGGCGGGAGAAATGCGGTGTTTTTACTGCGATGAAGCGCCGTGTTCTTTCACGCAGTGCTGCCACAAGCCCATCTGCGCGCCGTGCCTTTGCGGCGTTCACACGCTTTCTAGGCACCCCTGCGCCTCCTGCGGGAGCATAGGCCCGGGACTGGACGCGGGCATAACGTTAACGTGGCGCCCCCAGGTAAAAAGATTTGCCGCGGGAATTGTGACGCTTTCGCAAGCTGTTGGTCCGATTGTGCACCTGCGCGGCAACGGCTCGGCAACCTCGCCCGGTTTCAGCGGAAGTCTAGTCTGGCGGCCTCAGAACCAACCGCCCTCATCACCCCCGCTGGCGTTGTCTGGAGGCGCCGGTAGTTCCAAATCTTCTTCTTCGCTCGGTTCAGCAACGTCCGGCGCCGGCGGCGGTGCCAGGTCGGCCACCGCGGTATCCGGTTCGGTCCCCAAGAACTGACCCCACGCCGTGTGCCACTCCTTTGCATCCTCCGGCAACTCTAGTGTAGTACTTCGTAAGCAGTTTTTGAGTCCCTCGTTGGCCTCAATAAAGGACTGGGACAGTCGGACGTTCTTGTGCAGCGACTGATCTTCCGGCCACATCGGGATGTAGAGCTGTCCGTTGCTGAGCGCAACGCAGCCCGAGAGGTGCATTGTGAAAATTGTGCCCGGAACCTCAATCGGCATCATCCTTGTAACCGTTCCATTGCTTCGCGGCACCATGAATCCGGCAGACGCGCCATACTCCACAAATTCGTCGGGCAGCGCCGTAAGCGGGATGCGTTGCGTCATCGGTTCCGGGTTTCTGAACGGGTGCAAAAGTTTCGACCACAACACGAAAGCGGGATGAATTCAACGGTGATCGGAGCGGTGGCGGGTGCAATCCTTGGCGCGGGAGGGGGTGGCTTTCTCGGCCGGGCGCTGCAGCGTCGCAGCAGCGCGGCGCCGAAGCGGTCGAAACCGGTGCCAAAGCCGGCGTTGATGAAACACGAGCTGTTTGGGGTGCCTACGTCGACGCTGAGCCGAGCCGCCGACGTGTTTGTGCAGCTGACCCGATTCCACGAGCTGCTCAGGCACGAAGAGGAATTATCGGCGTTCAAGTTGGCCGTGCAGCACCTCGACAATCTGTACGGACTGGAAGCTTCGCTGCACGGCAAGGGAGCGACTCCAAAGAACGCAAAGATGGCGGCGTTTGCGCAGCGCGCCGCCAACGACGCGCTGGCGCAGCTCCGCGCCATTGTGGAGTTCGGGGATCAGCTGATGCCGTCCGCGACCCGGCGCGGGGACCTGCAAAGCTTTATTGACGAAATCGAATCGGTGACAAACGAGATCATTCAACAGATGCACAATTTACTAGCAGGGTACGCCGGTGCGCAGTAAAACGGGCTACTCCTGTTTCTTGCACTTCTTGCGATCGGCGCGCTTTGAGGTCTTCTTCATCGGCTGTCCTTCTGCTTTCCAGCCTTTAGGACACTCGTACGGCTTGCCCTCAGAGCTGTAATAGATGTTTCCCGCCTTGACATATGAGATGCGCTTCTTCTTTTTTGCCGAAGTCTTGGGACACGCGGCGGTTCCGTGCTTCGATTCATTAATGTAATTTCTGTCGCAATCGTGCTTGACGCCCTGCTTCTTGAGGGACGTAACAGTCACTACGGTGGTGCCAAATGTGTCTCTCAACCACTTTCTTCTTTCTTTCTGTTTGAGGTCGTTGGCTGGAGCCTCCTCCTTCTTAGTGATGAAGTTGTACTCGTGGATCGTATCCGTTCCGAGCTCGCGGATCTTCAATGTTCCCTTGCGGAGAGCCGTAGGACTGTAGCCCTTTGACTGGGCCCGCACCGCTTTCAAAGCGGCCTGTCGCGGCGCGGCGCCGGTGAAAACGTGCTTTGTATCCCTTTGACCGCCGGTCTGCAAGACAAAACTTCGCTTCTCAGGCATGTCCTTACCACCACGTACATTTAAATTTTTGATTCGTGCAACCACTTTACACCGGCATCAAAGTTTGAAACTGTCGTGTACGGACGGACGGGCGGAGCAACCGCAAAGACCACGTTGATCAGGCCCCTGAGTATTGGATTGGTGAGGACGATAGCGGTGCACCGGACTCGGTCGCGGAACGTCGCCTCCATCTTCTTGCCGAATGCAATCTGCTTCCGCAGGTGCGCCAGATCGATCGCGACTGCCTCCGTGAGGTCGAACAGCAGGTACAGGCGCCCCTTCTCCGCTTCAAACAGCTGTTCAAAGTTGCGCAGGTACGCTTCGAACTGCTCGGCCTTCGGGTTGAACCCGTTGGGCTTGAGCACCACAAGCGGGCTCCGCGACCTGTCGATGCGCATAAATTGCTTCATCTTACGTGACGTCACATGACCCGGAAGGTTTTTCAGCTGCGGTTTTTCGCCTGCACACCCGCACGATGGCCATGGTGGACGAAACCGTGCGGAGGCTGAACGCGCTGCTCGGCGGGTACGCCGACGGCGGTCCGCGCGCGTACATGCTGCTCGGCGCAGGCAGAGTGCTGGTGTCGGCGCGGCTTCTGGCCGCGCGCGCCTGTCACGCGGCTTCAAAACGGTTCAAGCTGGAGCTGACGCTTCGGTTCGACGGGCAGGAGTACTCAAAGCCGCAGGATTTTGTGACGGCGGCCGCGGCGCGGGCGGGCACTCTGTTCGACGGTCCGATCTGCACCAAGAAGTTCGACTTTTGGCGGCGTGTCTACGTTGTGCTCGAAACGGCCGAGGGCACCTGGGCCTCGTGCAGCCTGCGGGAGCTCCTGCCGCGCGACGTGCGGCAAGGGACCGCCATTTTCGAGGCTGGCGTCGCCAAGACGTCCGACGCCTCGGTGACGCACGCTCACCTGGTGGCCGCTGGCGACACGCCGGTGCTCGTACTCGAGACACCGCTCTGCACTGGGGCGGCGGCTTGTACGGAGCGCCCTCGGAAGCGACCTGCCGCGGCGGTGGAGGTGGCCGCGGTCAACAACGCGAGCAAGAAGACGCGGTACGTCCCGGCCGCCATCGACCCGGCGGCCTCCGTTACCCCGCGGTGTGCGCAGCTGATCGAGGACCTCAAGTCGGCGATGCGGCTCTTGCTGGGCCAAGACGTCGAGGACGCCACGCTAGAGGTGCTCTCTCAGCACAAAAAGAAGAAGCAGACTTTGCAACAGACGCTGGGCTTGACAGCACACGAGGTGCAGCAGCTGTACACTTACGGCACTGCGGTTTCGTGTGCCGCCAAGTAAACACGGGTGTTTAGCGGTACAGTGAGGGGTGATGCAATGGATCTTGGCGGCGGCGGTGGCGGTGGCGATCGTGGTGGTGGCGGTGGTGGCGGGGTTCTTCGCGGGGGGTAGCAGCGGAAGCGCCAGCGGTGGCACGCCGGTGGACGCCGCGTGCCTCCGCTTGCTCAAAGCGGCTTCGCGGTCCGGGACCATGGCGGAGCAGCAGAAGAACCTGCTGCTGGCGCTGATGGAAATCTCCCACGCCAAGAGCTTTAGCCGTGCGCTCCGTACGATGATGAGTGACGGCGACATCGCTCACAAGTTCCAAGTCGATATTCGACGGGTGACGCTCGACCTAGACGCGGTGGAAGAGGACATCATGCGGCGCATCGCGTCCGAGGCCCCGGGTATAGTCCCCGAGGGGCGGTTTGCGGTCCGCACCGGGTGGGTACCTTAGCTGATCAACTCTTCGAGCAGGCCGAGGTACACGTTGATCGAATCGAGCTGCTTTGGCGTCGCCTCCGCGCGGCGGGCCGCCAAGTGCTTTCGAAGTGCCGCGCGAAACGCCTCCACTTCTTTGCCAATCTGATTTGTCCACTCCGCCACTTCGCGCTCGTTGGCGCCGTGAAACTCGTTCACCACCATCCCGGGCTCGGGCATCGAGCGCATAAAGTCATACGTCTGCTGGTCCAACGGTCGCCGGGAAAACAGGCCGCGGATGGTCACCGCGTTGAAGTGCATTTATGCTCGAGATTTAGGTTGTGCTAATAGACGGGTCTGGTCTCAAACTCCAACTCGAGAGTTAGGTTGTGGTGCTGAAACTGGCGCTGGGCGTACGCAAATGGAGCTGTTTCCATAGAGGTGATGACCACGGTCGAAAACTGCGGGAACAGCAACGGAGTCCCGGTGCTGGTCTTCCAACCAATCGAGATTTCACCGGCGGTTATTCCGTCGCCGGTCTCAAAGGCGACGTCCGTATTATTGAACTTTTTCTGCTCGGTGTGCTCGTTCGTCACCTCGGGGTGGATCACATGGAACGCCCCGTCCACCACCGAGACGCGGGACTGGTTCCCGGTGAGGGGAGCAAACGTGCGATCCTCCAAGAGCCCTGCGGTGACATCGTCGGATACGGTGGACATGTGGTCCAAGAGAGCCTGGTGGTTGGTCACCACGCCCGTCACCGGGTCCTTGAAGCTGGCGATGTCACCCTGGAAATAAAACCTATACGACTCCCACTGCGGGAACATGGTTGGTGCCGGGGCCGCCAGGCGCCGCAGCTTGTTGCCCCCTAGTGACACATCCAAGTACAGGTCGTTCTCGACGGTGTTGACGAAAATACTTGCGGTGCCTGTATCAGCAGCGTCGAAGGGCCCGGTGCTGTCGCTCTGGAAGCTGATCCCAGCCGACTCTGCCGAGTCGAACAGGGTGAGGTCGTTAGGGTTGATCGTTGTGTCACTCGACTCGTCAAAGGTACCGGTGCACAGGAACAGCGACGCGTCGCGCGCCGTTTCCTCTGCCTCGTCGGGGCTGAATCTCTCAGCGATCGTGCGCTGCACTTGCAGCTTGAATGTCCCGTCGCTGTTGGTGATCATCACGGGGTCCTTCTTGGTCCCTCGACTCAGCGGCCCTTGCAGCGCCTTGCATTTGACGTGGATCGAGTCCTCGACCGGCGTCGCCCCGGTGTTGTCAAACAACCGGGAGGTGCGGATCAAGACGAAGTAAGCCGACACGGCGACCCTATAGTTCTTCAGCCGCACCAACTTGACGTTCTCCACCACTTCAGGCAGGGCGACCGTGTATGCGCTTGGCGATCGTTCGTTATGATCAGTGACGGTGCGCGAGTCAATAAAGACCCGCAGCATCCGGCGCTCGCTGCCGTCCGCATTTCGCCTGACCAAGGATGAGGACATTGCGGTTCTACCCCTTACCCCCATATAAAAATTGGCCACATTCGAAGATGCACCTGCTAACCGCCAATCACTACACCGTCCGGTCCGAAACCCACGAGCTAACGCGCGACGGCGCGACGGCGGCCGAGCACTCGTACCGGTGCAGCGTGGTGGTTACCGCCAAAGGCTGTGGCCGGCCGCGCGAGCCCCCCACCGTGCTCGTGCACCTCCCTGGGGCCGTCGACGGCGACGAGGGCCTGGTACGCCACTTCGCAACGCTGCTCTGCGAGGCGGGCTCGCAGCTCGCAGACGGAGACCTAGCGTGGTACCGCGCCCGCTTCGCTGCGGGCGATGCCTTTGCGGTGCTCCGCGGGGCGGCCACCGCCGACAACCAGCTCGTGTCGGGGGCGTGGTTGATCAAGCAAAACCGACTGCGATTACCGCTCGCGCGGCCCTGCTCTTCGTGCCCGCTTTCGGACGCCACCACAGTTATCTTGCCGCGGGAGCACGGCGGCATGGTAGACGAGCACTTTCGGCAGCCCGTGGCCCCTTGCGCTCGCCAGGCGATCTTCACCAAGGGCACCCGACCGTTGACCGACCTGACCGAGGGCGGGTTCCGCCCCCCCACTCCCAAAGGATGTCAACTCATGTGACGTCACAATATTTTAAGAATCTGCGAGCCTCACGCGAAAAAGACTCTGTGCCTGGAGGGGTCCTTTTAAATTCTCAAGTTGGTTTGGTATGAGGCTCGCAGTTCCCGGAAAAAATGTGACGTCACATGTTGCACCGCATGGGGCACGACTGTACTTTGCAGTCGGCGCACAGGACGGGGCCGTGAGTGCAGCTGGTAGAGGCGTTCACCACCGGGGCTGCGTCGAGACAGATGACGCACCGGTGTTTCCGGGGGGGACTGCTTGCGGGGCACGCGGCGGAGGCGTGCATCCCGTGCAGCCCTTTAGACCTGAACTCAGCCATTAGGTTGCTGTGGATCTCCTGGTTAACCTCCTCCACCCACTCTTGAAACAGAGTTTTCACTAGCATGAGATAGCTGGTGATGTTCGGCGGCACCGGGTCGATTCGCCTGAGAACAAGATCCTCCTCCAGCATCGCCGCCTGATCTATGGCGTACTGCGACGCCGAATCGAAGCCGTCGACCTCGTCCTCGCCCGACATCATCACGCACACCAAAACGCACGCAAGCGCCCGGAGCATCTCCTCGACGTTGGTAGTCGAGAATCGCAGCCGTTTGCGGGCGATGTAGAAAGAAAGGGCCTCTTTGACGTCGGCCATTTTACAATTTGGACTCACTTTTTTTCGCTGGCGAGAAGTGCCGAGCAGTACTCTCCCACCGTCAAGCCGAGAAGAACGAGGAGAGTGTTTTCGGTTGTGTACGGCGACCGCAACACGGCGTTCACCGCGCGTTTTTCAGCCGCGGTCAGCGTTCCGATTCGATTTGCGGCCGCGGGGTACCACCAGAACATTTTCACCGTCCCCCCCAAACTTTGACAGATCGTCTGTAAAACACCGTGATGAGAGTGGAGCGGGTTGGGCTCGTTTTTATGAGATACGACGCCGACGCGATGCGCGTGGCCGTCTTTTACACCCACGAGGGGTACCCACGGCTGTGCAACGCGCACCGCAGCGGCAGCCACCAGGCCGCCATCGGCGCAAACGAGCTCAAGGACGTCGCCGACAAGTGGAAGGTGCAAGGCTTTGACGACGGCAGCATCATTCCGCACCTCGAGCTGGCCGACATGGTGCGGGACGAGCATCGCGGCACGGTGTACCGCGTGGTGGTGCAGCCCGACGTGCGGCTTCCCGAAACCGCCGAGTGGGTCAAGTGCGACGAGCTGCTGAACATACGGTGGCGGTCGCCGCTCTTCTCGCTGGTTCGCAAGGTGGCGCTGCTCGCGACGAGCATGGAGCGGCACTACGCCACCCGAGGCCGGAGTCCTGCGGTGCAGCTGAGCGAACTGGCTCGCTCGATCGCGCACAACGCCAAGCTGTACCACCTGCTCTTCGCGGTGGCGGTGCGGGCCTACATGTCGGACGCCCCCGACGTCGCGGACTGGTTCGCCACGCACGAGCACTCCCACCTCCTCGACGACAACAGGACGCTCACGCAGCAGGTGAACAAGGTGCTCGAAGTGGCCAAGACGCAGCTGTCGTGCCTCGCGATAATTCGGGACCCAAGCATGCTCGACCCGACCGCCCTCTTTAACTGCGTTGAAACCGCCGTGCAATACCACTACCAGGAGTTCGGCGCGCCTTGCCTGCCGTTCGAGGCGGCCGCTTGGCGCGAGCTGGCCGCGCGGCTCGCGCAGCCGCCCGTTTCCATTCCTTTTCAAAATTTAGCACCACCTCAAGAGTAAACGCACCATGCGTCCACCCGACTTTATTTTGTACACGGGCCGCACCCCCGCCAGCGGCCACTCGGAAAGCCTTGCCAACACTGTAACCGCGGCCTCCATCGAGGTGGTCCCGATCGGACAGGTGCCAGCCGATCAACGGCCGCGGTGGCTCCGCGGCGTGCCCACCCTGGTGCGGTACGGCGCGCAGACGCCGTGGCGCGGACCGGTGTGGGAGGGGAGCCACGCGCTGGCCACGCTGCGGGAGATGCGGCCGCCGGGGGCCGACGATGGCGCGGGAAAGGGGGAGGAGCAAGCAACGGTCCCGATCGCCGTGGCCGACGCCCCGACGAACGTTGAATTCCTGCCAGACGGCAAGGCACTCGTGGGGCTGGAGTCGACCATGTCGGGTTCCACTGCCGGCGCCACGGGCGCGCCGCTGATGACGGTGCCGGAAGTGGAGGAGGGGCCACCGTTGTCCACCGCTGAAATCGACAAGCTAGTGACTCAGCGCTTCTGACCACGCAAAATACGCAGCAACAAAGACCACGATAACCGTGGCCGCAAGCGTCGTGTCCGCGTCCCGTGCCGTCAGTTCGGCGGTGTGGTCCATTTCGCACCAGAAGTCGTCCTCGTCCATCGAGAAGAAATTGTGTGTGTGTAGTAAAGGTTGTTTCAGCAAGCGCATGTCGATTGCGGCCCTGGTAACAGGCACCGCAGTCAATTTGATTTGCGCTTTCGTCGTATGGCGCTTAGGTTACACGCATCTGCGTTACCGCTTTGCCATCTTGGCTTTATGGCAGTTTGCACTGCTGATGCAGATCCCGGAGGCGATACAATGGCACTACCTCGACAACGGCGGCTTATCCCCAAAGGGCGTCGAAACAGCGGCCTACTGGCTCAACACCCTGCAACCAATGGCGGCCTTTCTCGTCATCGCATCGGTCAGCTATGGGGTGGTGCCCTTGGGCGAGATTGCCGCGGCCTCGGTGTTGCCCTTTGCTTTCACTGTGATTGTCGCTGCTTACGCTACCACACTTCTTGGTCGAGATATCAGGATAGCGCCCGAGGCTGGGTGCAGCCACCTGTCGTTGCACTGGTGGTCTACGCTCAAACCGTTTCTGCCAATATACATAGGTGCCATGTTGATCACATTCTTCATGCTGGTTCCCGCGCCGCAGCGATACGTGCACTCGGGCATTTTCGTAGGCTCGTTAGCGCTATCGTCGCTGCTGTACGAGTGCGGAGTTGGTAGCGTCTGGTGTTTTTCAATAGCACTCGCCGGCTTAGGGGTTCTGTTACCGTAATTCAGCAAGCGCATGTCGATTGCGGCCCTGGTCATAGGTCATTCTCACACCTATTTTTTAAGTTTCATAAGACGTAGTAATGCCGCGTCGAACCACCAAGCGACCTCGCGCCCCCCCAAAAAAAAGTGTCATGGATCAACTTGTGGTGCCCAGCGCGCTCATTGATAAAGTCAAACGGCTTCCTTTTTCTAAGTCCCTTTACTTTGAAGTGTATTTAACTGAAGGATGGGGGGGGTACCCCCTTATTTTCAAGTTCAAGAAGACCGACGACGACGAGCACGCCTATCTTTATGATGTGAAGCTGTACAGTGGTGAGTTAGGGGGAAGATATGCTTCACCGACCAGATTGAACTGGTCGGTGAAGCATATCTTTCACGATGAGCTCGAAGCGCACCATGTTCCAGAAGAGTTGACGACAGCATATAACAGCATTGCTGATATTGTTAATCCGCTCTTGCAAATGTTGACTTTAGCTGATTTTCCAAAGATGGAAAGAGTAACAAAAAGTAACTGGGTACGTCATTTTATGAGGCTAAAGTTTCCCTCGAAAAAGGCAAATAGAGTCCGCAAAGAGTTCAGATACATCTACACGAAATGGCAAGAGTCATTGCCTCCATCATACTCTGAGTATGCTGAAGATGGAGATGAATACTCGAATCGCCGTGTGTATCTTGAGCCGTCCGACATGCCGATTTAGCGGGTGTACGCTAGCGGCTACGAGGCGTGGAAGGGTGTGCA
>MDTB01232234.1_pt1 | contig 28789 bp, 24 predicted proteins | sample 811161 | NCBI WGS metagenome assembly MDTB01 (sample SAMN05326650, study PRJNA326480) | marine metagenome | isolation source: seawater | place: Mediterranean Sea | collected 2009
TATAGATAGTCAAAAAAATAAAATAATTTTATATTCGTTTACATCACTATATTAGATAATGAAAAAAATAACACTTTTTCCAGTTTTTTGGGCAGCACTTTTCTTCCCCCCTCTAATCCTAATAAATGGTTGCTCAACACAAAAAGATGCGCTTCCAAATAAACTATACCACCAATTAAACACCAAGTATAACGGACTTTTTTATGCCCAAGAACATCTTTCTTCAGGAATCGAAAGGGTTAAGAAAAACCACAAAGACAACCATAAAGAAATTATTAAAATCAACACGTTTGGAGACCTTGTGGGAGCAAAGTCTGCACAAGCCTCATTTGATAGCGCAATTGAAAAAAGTAAAAGCGCAATACAGCAACACTCTATGGACATAGATGGGGTAGAAAAAAACAAGTTTATAGACGACAACTATATAGTTATTATGGTTGCACAATTCTATAAAAAAGATTATTCGGCAACAATAAAAACGGCCACAACAATTCTCAGAAAATCTATTAACCCCGAAACACAGTCAGAGGCGCTTATTTGGGCCACAAGAGCGAATCAAGAAATGGGAAACATGGAGGTTGTTAGAAACAATCTTATTCTATTGGAACAAGATTACTTTTTAAACAAACAGCAAGATGCGGCACTAGATGAAATTCAAGCAGAGGTCGCAATACAAGAGGGTTATTATGCAGAGGCAATATATCACCTAAATAAGGCGATAAAAAAAACAAAAGAAAAAAACAAAAGAACAAGAATGCATTATGTTTTGGGACAGCTTAATCTTTTATTAGACACCCCAAACATGGATGCCGCACAAAACAACTTTTTGCAGGTGATAAAACAAAATCCAGACTATGAGATGGTTTTTAATGCAAAACTAAACAGAACAAAGGCATATATTCCGAACCCAAAAAACTTCAAAGCATTAGCGGGCGACCTAGATGACATGCTAAGGGACACCAAAAACAAAGAATATAGAGATCAAATTTATTTTGCGCTTGCAGGGATACAGCTAAAAAACAACGACACAATTGCCGCCGTTCAATCATTACAAAAATCTTCGAAAAATTCGACCGGAAATATTTTTCAAAACACAGAGACACACTATTTGTTGGCACAATTATTCTGGGACCAAAAAAAATACATCTCCGCATATAACCATTGCGATACAGCCTACCAACTAATAGAAAAGACATCATATTTATATCTGCCAATAAAAAAAATGCGCAGAGCGTCTCAAAAGCTATCAAGGCATTATCAGCTTATAAATAATGGCGATAGCCTGTTATCTCTAGCAAATCTTACCGAAAGCGAAAGAAACAGCCTTATAGACGCCCACATAAAAAAACTCAAAGAGGAGGAGCAAAAATCAAAAACAGAAACTGGGGGTCGGAGCAGTTTTAATCAATATGAGCAAAATAAACAAAGCGAAAATACAATGAACTTAACCTCGGGGGGCGGGTGGTATTTTTATAATCCGTCTGCAATAAGCCTGGGCTATTCAGAGTTTCTTACTAGGTGGGGCAACAGAAGACTTGAAGATAATTGGAGAAGAAAAAACAAAACACAAAACATAGATGATGACGAGCTTATAACTGAAGATGATGGCCCAACAGAGGAGGAAAAGTATAGTAGAGACTATTATCTTAGCAAAATACCCCTAACTCAGGAAAAAAGAGACACCATGCTGTCTAAAATAGAGTCGGCCTACTATGACTTGGCGGGCGTATTTAAGGATGACATAGAGGACTATGGCCAATCATATGCGGTATACGGTCAGCTTTTAGACCGATTTCCCCACACCAAATATCGACCAATTGTATATTTTGAAATATATACAATGAAAACTATACAACAAGACACACTTGCGGCCAACAAGTATTTAGAAAAAATAACACTAGAATATCCCAATAGCGATTATTTAAAAATATTAAGAGGAGAGTCTTTTGTTGATGAAGAACAAAGGATACAACAAAAAACATATAAAAGAGCCTACGATTTATATTTAGACTTTTCTCCAGAATCATGTGAAGAATTAAATAAAATTTCAGACACCCTTATGGGCAGCGAATATGAAACACAATTAGAAATAATGAGCCTTTTTTGCGTCGCACAAAGCCTAGAAAAAAAAGACTTTATCAACAATTTAGATCAAATTAAAAAAAGAGCTAAAAACACAAATATTATACAGTCCCTTGATAGCATGCTATTAATTCTTAGAGGAGAGCTTTTTTTTGATAAAAAATCTTTATATAAAAATGAGCCCTTGTCCACACACTTTTTTTTCATCACAATAAACAACGTTAATTTAAACTTACCAGAAACACAGTCCGCGATTTCACAGTTTAATAATCAAAACCACAAGTTAGATAGCTTAAAAATCACGAACCTTCTTTTAAATAAGGAGCTCCAATTATTAAAAGTTGAGGGCTTTGAAAACAAGAGTATTGCAATGGCCTATTATCAACTAATACAAGACCACAGCACAACAAAATCTATTTTTCAAAACAATGGAGTTCTCCCCATGGTTATTACAAAAAACAACCTAAATACACTGCTAAGAGACAAAAATATAAATTCATACCAGAGTTATTTTAATGAAATTTATTTATTAAATTAACAGGAAAATCAAACATTAAAAATATGTTAAAATCATCTAATAGCGCTAATGAAATAAACTCTCTTTCAGTTGGGTCAAAGATGGAGGGAAATTTAACCACAAAGTCAGACATAAGAATAGATGGTCAATTAAATGGATCGCTCCACACAGAGGGCAGATTGGTTTTGGGGGAAACTGGAGTTATTGAGGGAGAGGCCACTTGTGGCTCTGCCATCATTTCAGGAGAGCTAAAGGCCACGATAAAAACAGAGGGACTTCTTACACTTCAGTCTTCTGCCAAACTTTCAGGTGAAATTATTGCCGGAAAGCTTGCAGTTGAGCCCGGGGCAGTTTTTTCAGGAAAATGTAGCATGGGCCCAGTAATTAAAGATATTAACAAAAAAACAGAGAAAGATAAAAGTTCAAAGGCCCACAAAACAGCATAATTCAGATAAATGAAAAAACACATAGCAATCAACCTTAAGCTATCGGCCGGCGCCCTATTTTTTATATTTATACTCGACATGTTTGTAAAAAACAATTCTTTCACCTATCATTATTTTACTGTGTTATATTTTTCTAGTATCTATATGGCACAGGCCATTTTTTTGTCAATATTAAGCAACAGTCCCACAAGACTCCCCACAATATATGCCGCCGCCACCCTCCTTAAAATGTTTGTTTCACTGATCTTTTTGGCCCTTTATTATTTGTTTTTATCAGAGCCTGGCGAGCCAAGACAAAAAATTAATTTCGCCCTATTTTTCATCATAACATATTTTACATATTTGGCGGTCAACACTAGGAGTTTTTTTATTAATACAAATGAAAAACAAAAATAAAAAAAACCCACTTAGGCACTATCTTGCAGGAACACAGGTCGCAGCAACAGTTTTTGTTTCGGCGTTTATTGGGCATAAAATAGACGAGCTATTTGCCCACGAAACATACATCATCACCATTGTTTTTGCGGCGCTTTCTATTTTCTATGCTCTATATAGCCTAATCAAAGACGTGAATGGTCAAAAATAAAAAGAAAAAACCTAATAAAAATAGATTGTTTTTTATTATAAATTAATTACTTTTGCTTTCGATTTTAAAGCCTATATAATCATTCTAAATTATGGTGAGCAGAGCACTTATTGTTTTTTTTCTACTTAGTTCAGCTTTATATTCATTCCCCACGGCATTAGGTGCAGCAGAAGCTGGTGACGATGGCAAGAAAAAGTTTCAACCGGGAGACATGATTATGCACCATATTTTAGACTCACACGAATGGCACATTTTAGACTGGAAGGGAAAATCTATTTCGATACCTCTTCCCATTATTTTATTTCACGAGGACAAGGGTCCGAGGTGCTTTATGTCATCAAAATTTAATCATGGACACTCAGACTACATGGGCTACCGTTTAGACCACGGAACCATTGTTGCAATAAATTCAGATGGCACAAAAAATCAAATAGAGACAGATAAAATATGGGACCTCTCAATTACAAAGAATGTTTTTTCACTACTATTCAGCATTGTTGTTCTACTAACGGTTTTCATATCTATTAGCAACAGATATAAAAAACAAAAAAATCAAGCCCCCAAAGGAATTCAGTCTTTACTCGAACCAATAATAATTTTTGTTAGAGATGATATCGCAAAGTCTGCCATTGGAGACAAGGAGTATCAAAGATATTTGCCATTTTTACTAACAGTATTCTTTTTCATATTTCTCAATAATCTATTGGGGCTTGTTCCGTTCTTTCCAGGGGGGGCTAATTTAACCGGAAATATTGCCGTACCGATGGTTATGGCAGCAATGGTGTTTATTATAACAACATTAAGTGGTAAAAAATATTATTGGGAACACATTTTTGCAATGCCCGGGGTTCCAAAGCCCGTATTGCTTATTTTAACACCAATAGAGATATTTGGGGTTTTATTAAAGCCCCTTGTATTAATGATAAGGCTATTTGCAAACATTACAGCCGGACATATAATTATCTTATCTTTTTTTAGTATGATATTTATATTTGGAGAAATGAATGCTCTGGCGGGCTATGGGGTATCTATATTCTCCGGACTATTTGTTTTGTTTATGATGGTTTTAGAATTGTTAGTTGCTTTTTTACAAGCATATGTTTTTACATTGTTAGCGGCAATGTATTTTGGTATGGCTGTAGAAGAGCACTAAAACTAATTTTTTAAATGAATATTAACTTAAAATTTTTATAAAATGGAATTATTATCAGTATTATTAGCAACAGATGTTACCGGATACGGTATTGCGGCATTAGCGGCCGGCGTAGCGGCACTAGGGGCGGGTGTTGGAATTGGTCAAATTGGAAATGGTGCAATGCAGGCAATGGCAAGACAACCAGAGGCAATGAATGATTTAAGGGCGAATATGATTCTTATGGCGGCCTTGGTAGAGGGTGCTGCGTTTTTCGCAATGGTTATAGGCCTACTTGTAATTTTCACTATTGCATAAGTGAATTAAATGAATTAGAAACATAAAATTATTTATATGGAACTAGTCAAACCAGATATAGGCCTGTTGTTTTGGATGACAACCTGTTTTATCATTTTGCTTGTTGTTATGAAGAGGTATGCTTGGGGACCGATATTGGAATCTTTAAACGAGCGAGAGAAGGGGATTCAAAAAGCCCTTGAAGAGGCCGAGGGGGCAAAAAAACAAATATTGGAAGCTACATCTAGGGCCGAAGAAATTCTTGAAAAAGGAAGGAGAGAAAGAGAGGCCCTAATTAAAGAAGCGCAGTTGGAGTTGGCAGAATATAAAAAAGAACAACAAAATAAGATAGGCGCCCAAATACAATCGAAATTAGAGGGCGCAAAAGAAGATATTGCTCAACAAAAGAGATCAGCAATAGAAAGCATAAAGGATGAGGTTGGGAAATTGTCTATAGACATTGCAAAGAAAATTCTGAAAAAAGAATTAGATAATGAGGCGCAGCATGATGCAATAATTCAACAAAGTGTTAATGAACTAGAAATTAAATAAGCATGCAAAGCACAAAGGCCTCTTTAAGATACGCAAAAGCAATATTTGAAACCGCAAAAGAGAGGGGTTGTGTGGACCCAGTATCAACAGACCTAAAAAAAGTTGGAGAAATAATAGACGAAAAGAAAGAGCTTTTTTCTCTAATTCATAACCCAACAATTAACCACAAAAAGAAGACAGACTTATTTACTAAGGCTTTTGGGTCAAAACTACACAACACAACCATGAGCTTTTTAATATTAGTTTTTAAAAAGGGCAGAGAGTCCGCCCTTTCACAAATAATAAACAGATATAAGGAGCTCTACAACAAAGAAAAAGGGATAATTTTGGCGGAGATAATTTCATCTAAACCTTTGTCGGAAGATATTAAAGAAAGCGTAAAACAAAAAATCAACCCCACGGGGCCCGTAGAACTAAAAGAAACAATCGATAAAAGTATTTTGGGAGGATTTATAATTAATAGTGGGGACCTGCAGTATGACGCAAGTGTTAGAAAAAAAATAAATAATGTTAAGAGGGCATTTAAACTATAAATATTAATAAAATGACAGAAATTAAATCATCAGAGGTATCACAAATCTTAAAAGAAGAATTGGCTAATTTAAATTCACAATCGGGACTAGAAGAGACGGGAACAGTTTTGGCGGTTGGAGACGGTATTGCAAGACTATATGGCCTAACGAACGTAGAGTCAGGAGAATTAATAGAGTTTAATGACGATAAAAATCAACAGGGGATAGTTTTAAATTTAGAAGAGGACAATGTCGGGGCGGTTTTATTAGGCTCTTCTTCTAATATTAGTGAGGGGGATATTGTTAAAAGAACGAGAAAAATTGCGTCGATTAATGTTGGAGAGGGGATGTTGGGAAGAGTTGTTAATGCCATGGGAGAACCAATTGATGGAAAAGGAACAATACAGGGAGAAACATATGAAATGCCACTAGAAAGAAAGGCCCCAGGGGTCATTTACCGTCAACCAGTTAACGAGCCACTTCAAACAGGCATAAAGGCAATTGACGCAATGATTCCAATTGGAAGGGGGCAAAGAGAACTTATTATCGGAGACAGACAAACGGGCAAGACATCGGTCGCCCTAGACACGATAATCAATCAAAAAGAATTCTATAAACAAGGAAATCCTGTTTATTGTGTTTATGTGGCCACATCACAAAAGGGCTCAACTGTGGCCAACATTGTTAAAATGTTAAGCGATAATGGTGCGCTAGAATACACTGTTATTGTTGCCGCATCTGCATCTGACCCGGCACCCATGCAGTTTTATTCCCCATTTACAGGGGCTGCTATCGGAGAGTTTTTTCGGGATACAGGTCGCCATGCCCTCATCGTTTATGATGACCTATCAAAACAGGCTGTGTCTTACAGAGAGGTTTCACTTCTTTTAAGAAGACCGCCGGGAAGAGAGGCTTATCCAGGAGACGTTTTTTACCTACACTCTAGACTTCTTGAGCGTGCGGCAAAAATAAATAACTCGGATACAATAGCTGCCTCAATGAATGATTTGCCAACATCTATAAAAAGTCTGGTTAAAGGGGGGGGCTCGTTGACAGCCCTACCAATTATAGAAACACAGGCAGGAGATGTGTCTGCATATATTCCGACCAATGTGATTTCAATAACAGATGGACAAATATTTTTAGAGTCGGATTTATTTAACTCAGGTGTGCGGCCAGCAATTAATGTTGGAATTTCAGTTTCTAGGGTTGGTGGAAGCGCTCAGGTTAAGTCCATGAAAAAGGTTGCGGGAACTCTAAAGCTGGATCAAGCACAATATAGAGAGCTGGAAGCGTTTGCAAAATTCGGATCAGACCTAGATGCTGCTACAACAGCCGTTTTAGAAAAGGGAAAAAGAAATGTGGAAATCCTTAAGCAGGGTCTTAATAGGCCGATGAAAGTAGAAGACCAAATTGCTATTATTTATTGCGGTGTTCGGGGACTATTAAACGAGGTTCCCGTTGATAAAATAAAAGAGTGTGAAGAAAAATTACTTTTAAAGTTGCGACAAGGATTTTCGGAGACACTTAATCAATTGCGTGTTGGCCAGCTTACAGACGAAGTAAAGAACGATATAGAGAAAGCACTTAATGAGGTTTTAAAAAACTATAAACAGTAAAAAATGTCCAACTTAAAAGAAATAAGGTCAAGAATTTCCTCTGTTAGCTCCACTATGAAAATAACTAGTGCGATGAAAATGGTTTCGGCGGCCAAATTAAAAAAAGCTCAGGACAGAATGCAAAATATCAGACCATTCTCTACAGCACTAACCAACATGATATTAAATCTTGTTCCAAGTGTCAATACTTCGGAAATAAAATTATTATCCTCTTTTTGTAAAACAGACAGAACACTATTAATTACGGTTAGCTCTAATCGTGGTTTGTGTGGGGGATTTAATGCTAATATTTTTAAAAAAGGCGTGACAATACTAGATAAAAAAACAGAGCTTTTTTGTATTGGAAAAAAATGCTCTGAACAATTTGTTCGCAAGGGGCACAACGTTGTACAAACAGAATTAGACATACTAGACCAACCATCTCTTAATGAGAGCCAGAAAATATCTAAAAAGGTTATAGACCAATACCTAGAGGGAAGGTGGTCCAAAGTTATATTAATATATAATCAATTTAAAAATGCGGCAACACAAGATGTTGTTGCAAAGCAAATTTTACCAATAAGTCAAAATATAAATAAAGAACAGGGGGGTGTGGCGAAAAACACGGGGAGAGACTATATTTTTGAACCCAACAAAGAGAGCATTGTAAATAATTTAATGCCACAGCAAATACACACACAAATTTTCGGTGCGATTTTAAACTCGATTGCCTCTGAACACGGAGCCAGAATGACAGCTATGCACAAGGCAACAGACAATGCCAATGAGCTTAAACAAAACCTCAAATTATCTTATAATAGACAGAGGCAGGCGGCCATTACTAATGAGATTTTAGAAATTGTTGCTGGAGCAGAGGCCCTAAAAAACACCTAAAATACCTCTAAAAAATACTTTTAACATAGACCATTTTTATATATTTGGGGTTTATGGTTTTTACAAAATCAACATTAAGTCAACAAATTTTCTTTTCCATGATTGGGCTTATGAGTCTAGCTCTAGTTATTGTTGCAGTTATTAATATTAACAAAATTCAAAAAGACACAGAAACTTACAACGCAGAAAGGCTTTCTAGAAAAGATAGGGCTGTTGCAAAATCAATAGAGGCCATTATTAATTTGAGCACACAATATAATGTGGACCTAGAAACAGCCTTTAGACCCATTCTAAAAGATGTAGGATATATACATAAATTAAAAATCAACATATATAATCTTGATGGCCAATTTATTTGGTCTTCGGACACAACACTACTTAAGGACACTATTATTACACAAACTCTTTCTAAAGACAAAATCAATCAGTGTTTTGTATCAGAAAACAAAAAAACCGAATATGAAAAAGGAGCGTATTTTGGGACATATAGAATCTTATATAAAGATACAGCCACCAATCAGTTAACCTCCTCAAAACCAATTATTAATGATAACCCCTTTTGTATTTTAGATGTTATTTATGATAAAAGCACCAAAGAGGATGTTTTAGAAAAAACAAACCAGCAAATTAAAAGCCTTATAAAACTATACGTTTTGTTATTGTTTTTTGCTTCGGTTTTCGCCTACCTGCTTCTTAAACAAATTACAGCCCCGCTAAGAGCAATTTCAAAACACCTTTCTGTTACAAATCAACACAACAGACCCCAACCATTAAAATGGCACGTTAATGACGAAATAGGACACTTAATAGAGGAGTATAATAACCTTATGATAGAGTTGGAAAAAAGAACAAATCAATTAATAAAGAGCGAAAAAGAGGGTGCTTGGAAAAAAATGGCTAAGCAAATTGCCCATGAAATTAAAAATCCACTAACACCCATGCGATTGAATGTGCAATACCTTATTAAATCCTTTAAAGATGGAGAGGGGGCAGGCCTATATTCAGACAATTGGAAAGATAAATTAGAGAGCTTTTCAAAAACCATGATACAACAAATAGATACATTAACAAGTATTTCTAATGCATTTTCAGATTTTGCCAGCCTAAACAATCAGGCCTCCGAAAGCCTATGCCTTAAAGAAGAGCTTAATCAAATCGCACATCTTTTTAAAAACAATAATGTGCATTTTGTTTCAAAAATAAAACAAGAAGTAATTCCCAGAGTTTTTATGGACAAAAGCCACCTTACACGGGTATTTAACAACCTTATTAAAAACTCAATTCAGGCCAGTCAAACAGCCAAAAACAACGAAATAAGAATAGAGCTATATTTAAAGGGAACAAATTATACTATATTGGTTAAAGACAATGGGGTTGGAATTCCAAAAGATATCCAGGAAAAAATATTTGAACCCAACTTTACTACCAAAAATAGTGGAATGGGCTTGGGTTTAGCAATGGTAAAAAAAATAATAAGCGATTTTAATGGAACAATCAACTACACAACCTCATCAGAAGGGACGGTTTTTGAAGTTACAATTCCCACGCAAATAAATAATTAAAAAATAGTAAAATGATAAGTTCTTGGAAACATGTTAAAAACAATCAAAATAATCCTGTTGTTTATTACTCTGTTAACTCAGAAAACCAAACAGGAATCATAAAAATAAGTAGAGAAAAATATTTAAATGCATTAAATAATATTGTAATAAAAGATCTAGGCACAGCGCTTGGAATTATGGAGAACGACAAAGAAATTAGATCTGTTATTATTATGGGAGATGGAGATAGGGCTTTTGTTGCTGGCGCAGACATAAAGGAGTTTAAAAACTTTAAAAAAGAAGAGGCATATCATTTGAGTCAACATGGAAAAGAGTCGCTATTTAGAAAAATACAAAAACTTAAAAAGCCCGTTATTGCGGCAATTAATGGTTATGCTCTTGGTGGGGGACTTGAACTGGCCTTATCTTGTCATATTCGAGTTTCTAGTGATAATGCCAAATTGGGCTTCCCAGAATGTACTCTTGGAATTATTCCTGGATATAATGGAACACAAATGTTACCCAAGACCATAGGCCTTGGAAATGCACTTGAAATGATTTTAACAGGAAAGACAATCAATAGCCAGGAGGCTCACAGGATGGGCTTGGTTAACCACTGTGTTCCCGCAGATGCACTTTTAGAGAAATGTTTTGAAATCACCAAGAGTTTTAATAAAACCTCACCCGAAGCATTGTGCTCTGCCATTAAAGCCACCTCTGCATTTTTTCTTAGAGAAGGCGAGGAAATAGAGAGCAAAGAGTTTTCAGAATTATTTGAAACTAGTAATTTTAAAGAGGGTGTTTCGGCATTTTTGGAAAAAAGAAAATCAGACTTTAAATAAATGAGCGGAATTCAAAGTCTTTTTGGCCAAACAGTCATATACGGACTGAGTAGCGTCATCGCTAGGGTGTTAAATTTTTTGCTTGTCCCCCTGTATACAGTTTTGTTTATTCCATCAGAATATGCAATCATATCTGAGATGTATGCTTATGCTGCCCTGCTTATGATTTTGGGCTCATTTGGTATAGAAACCGCTTTTTTTAGGTTTTCCGAAAAAACGAAAGAAAGCCTCAAAAGTGTTTTTGGAACATCTTTTTGGCTTTTATTTATCAATGCATCTATTTTATTTTTGTTAGGAGGGCTTTTTTATAAAGAAATTGCTGTAACCATAAGGCACGAGAGTAATCCAGAGTATGTGTTATATTTTTTAATTATTATTGCGCTTGACTTATTGACAATTATTCCATTTGCAAGTCTTAGACATAAAAATAAGGCCGTTAAATTTGCAACAATCAAAACAATAAATATTATCATAAACATAACCTTTAATCTATTTTTTCTTCTTCTTTGCCCAAAATTAATACAACATGGGCTTTTAGAGCCCGTAATTCAAAAAATATATAACCCCAACATTACAGTGGGCTATGTTTTTATATCTAATTTAATTGCTAGCGCGACAACAATATTAATACTATTGCCCGACATTATAAAAAATATTAAAAAGCCCGATTACGGAACTTTAATTAAAATTTTTAAATATTCTTGGCCAATTCTTTTGGCTGGCTTAGCATTTATTATTAATGAGTCTGCTGATAAAATTCTCATTAAATATTTGCTACCAAAAGGTATAGCCATGAGGGAGCTTGGTATATATTCAGCCTGCTATAAGTTGTCTATTTTCATGACCCTATTTGTGCAGGCATATAGATTTGCTGCTGAGCCATTTTTTTTCAATATACTTAATAGGCCCAATTCAAAAAAGATATACGCCCTTATGCTTCATGCCTTTGTAGTAGCTGCTTGTTTTTTCTTTCTACTTGTCACCCTATATATTGATATTATTAAATTAATCATTCCCAACCCCCTATATCATGAAGGCATTGTAATTGTCCCTATTGTTCTTTTGGCAAACATGTTTTTGGGCATATATTATAATTTGTCTGTTTGGTACAAGGTGACCGACCAAACAAAATATGCCGCAATAATATCCGGAATCGGGGCCATATCTACAATTATGCTAAATATTATACTTATCCCGGCCTATGGCTACATTGGGGCTGCCTGGTCTACTCTTTTCTGCTATTTTATTATGACGGCCATTTCTTTTTATTTGGGACAAGCAAAATACAAGATTAATTACAACCTAAAATCTATATTGGGATGCCTTTTTTTAACATTTGTAGTATTTATTTTGAGTCATTTTTCTCAGCAGCCACTGTATCAAAATATTCAACTTGACAATACTGTGCTTTTTTTATTATATACTATATTTACATTTTGGCAGATTAAAAAAATTTTCAAAGACAATTCAAAAAACAATATAATTATATGAAAATAGGTATTTTAAATAAGTCTAAAAACCCAAACCCATCATATAAAACATTGGGCTCAGCGGGGCTAGATCTTATGGCAAGTATTGAAAAAAAAATTTTAATCAATCCTGGCGAGAGGGTCGCTATTTCGACAGGGATATACTTAGAGTTACCTGAAAATATGGAGGCACAAGTTAGGCCCAGGAGCGGCCTAGCTCTAAGGTCCGGAATAACGGTTTTAAATTCACCCGGAACCATTGATTCGGACTATAGAGGAGAGGTTAAGGTTATTTTAATAAATTTATCTAATAATACTTTTATTGTGGAGTCGGGCGACAGAATTGCACAAATAGTGTTTGCAGAAACAAATAAAGTTTTTTTAAAAAATATAAAAAAGCTAACGTTAACGGAGAGAGGAGATGGCGGATTTGGTAGCACGGGGACCAGTTAGTATATGAATTTAATTATTCCAATGGCGGGAAAAGGAACAAGGTTGCGCCCACAAACTTTAACCACCCCGAAGCCACTAATAAATATAGCGGGTCGCACAATCATACAGCGAATAGTAGACCTAGTTTCCAAATCCAATATTACAATAGAAAACATTGGCTTTGTTATTGAACAAAAAAATAAAAATATAGAAGAATTATTATATAGTGTTTCTAAAAAAAATAAAATAAAAGCACATGTTTTTTATCAAAAAGAACCCAATGGTACTGCGCATGCTATTTATTGTGCAAAAGAACTTTTAAAAGGCCCAACACTAGTTGTTTTTGCTGACACACTTTTCGATGCGTCCCTCAAATTTCCTAAAGATATAGACGCATGCATACTAGTTAAAGAGGTGCCAAACCCGAGCTCTTATGGTGTTGTTCAACTTAATGAGATAGAACAAGTTGTGGGGTTTATAGAAAAGCCAAAAAATAATATATCTAATTTGGCAATTATCGGTGTATATTATTTTAAAGAGGGGCAGGACCTAAGGTCACAGATATCATATATACTAACAAACGACATCAAAGAAAAAGGCGAATTTCAAATAACAACAGCATTATCACAATTAAAAAACAAGGGAAAGGTGTTTAAAACTAAAAAAATAAATCATTGGTTTGATTTTGGAAATCCCAAAAATTTACTTGAATCGCATGCGGAGATATTAAAGCGCGAACAGTTAAATACACCGGGCATTAAAAACTCAAAAATAATCCCCCCATGCTATATTAGCAAAACAGCCACAATTATTAATTCGACAATAGGACCAAATGTTAGCATTGGGTCTGGGACAGTGGTCGAAAACTCATATTTAGAAAACACCATTATACAATCACAATCTAAAATATTAGGCGCTAAACTTCACTCGTCTATTATTGGTAGCCACGTAGAATATAAAGAGGGCTTCAAAAGCGTTAATATAGGAGACTATAATGTTCTTAAATAACTATAAAATGTATAAAAAAACCACAGTAATAATCTTATTTATTTGCCTTTGTTTTCAAAGCTATTCACAAGATCTTGGTCAAAATGACTTAGAGTTTCAAAAAAAACCACTCACACAGCTAGAAAAAAAGTTTATAGACTATTATTTTTTGGCTGAAAAAAACAAACTACTAGAGGAGTATAGAGAGGCAGTTCAAAATTACGAAAATTGCATAAATCTAAACCCGGAAGAGGCCGCCCCCTATTATGAGCTATCAAAAATATATTTATATGTTTTTAACGATATAGATGAGGCAGAATATAATATTAAAAAGGCTCTTTTAATCAGCCCTAGTAACAAATGGTATAATTATGAATTATTGGCAATAGACGGATTAAGGGGGCGTCAGGATCAGCAAATAGACACTTACTTTCAGCTGATTTCTATTGAGCCACAAAATCAAGTTTATTATTTCAAAATCATACAACTATTAAAAGATCTTGGTCGGTATAAAAAGGCGATAAAATTTATAAAACAATCGGAAAAAAAATTTGGTCAAAGCGAGGATTTTCTGAGAGAGTTGTGGACAGTTTATTTAAAACAAGATGATGCTAAAAATGCTGAAAAAGCAGCATATAAATTAATAGAAAAAGCTCCCAAAAATTATAGTGTGTTAGCAGAAACACATATGTACTTCAGTAATTATGAAGGAGCAGTAGCCGCATACTTAGAGCTATTAAAAATAGTCCCCGGTCACCCATCAGCATTAATGGCGCTATATAAAATATATTCTAATAATGGAGACATAAAAAATGAAGAAAAATATTTGGCATTAATTGCAGAAAGTCAACTTATTAATCTAGAGTCGAAGAAAGAAGTTTTTTACGAAATTCTTTTAAAGAATACATATAATAAATATGAACAATTTCAGGCCCTCATAAACCAAGCCCTTTTAATACACTCAGATGAGCCGCTATTTCATTTAATACTGGGAGACATATGTGCAAAGCAGGAAGATTATGATGAGGCCATAAGCCATTATTGGTTGTCGCTATACACGGGCGTTGTAAATGATGAATATGTTTATAATAAAATAATTGAAATTTATTGGCAAAAAGACAATATGGATGAGGTTGTGGGTGTTTCAAAAGAGGCGATAGACAGATTCCCCCTATCCCCTGTTTTTTATTATTACAAGGGTCTTGCTCTGGCTAATCAAAAAAAACACACATTATCCATAGAGGTTTTATTAAAGGGAAAGGGGTTTGTTTTTGACAACCCAACACTATTGTCGGACTTTTATTCGCTAATAGGAGACTCTCATAACAACCTAAATAATTTCAAAAAATCAGATGAGGCATATAATGCTGCCCTAAAGCATAATCCTGAAAACCTGCTTGTACTTAATAATTACAGCTACTATCTTTCTAATAGAAATGAAAACTTAGAGCTAGCTAAAAGTATGATTTCTAGATGCATAGAGCTAACATCTAATTCTCCCAGGGCATCATTTATTGACACATATGCGTGGGTTTTATATAAAATAGGGGAATATAAATTGGCTAAAGAACAAATAGAACTGGCCGTATCATTAAATCCAGAGAGCCCGGTTTTTTTAGACCATTATGGAGACATACTATTCAAACTAGGAGACATTAGGCGCGCGCTATTAGAATGGAATAAGGCCCTTGCTCTAGATAAAAATAATTTAACAATAAAAAATAAAATAAAAGCACAAAAATTAGATGAATAAAGCGACTCTTATAATTTTTTTAATTTTTATTTCAGGCTGTCAAATAAAGCTTTTTAGTCCATCGCCCAATATAGGAACAAACACTGTCAAAATACAAGCAAAAGTTTTTTCAAAAGACACGAGCTTAATATCTTCGAAATTAAATACCAAAATACAAATACAAAAAGACTCCATAAGCATTCGGTTTTATCCATTTTTAGGAATTGAGATGGCCAAACTACTTATTACAAATGATGCGGTGTATTTTAGCAGAAAGTTTCAGGGCACAATTGACACAATTAGGATGAAAGACATGGATCCGAAAATGAATGTAAAAAAGTTAAAAAAAGCAATTGTAAAAACGAGCTCTAGAAGGGACACAGTATTTTATAGAAACAGTTATTTTGATATAAAAATGACAAATTACACCCCCCACCAGGCAATACTGCTTCCTGAAAAAATAATTTTCAGAAACACGAGGCTAAATAATTCCCAAATATTTGACATATCATATAACTCAGTACAAATTGTTAATCAACCATAAAAATGAGGCTACGAATTATATTTTTGTGGATATCATTTCTTTTTTTTAACACCTTTCTGTGGGCTCAGAATTACAATAAACTTGTTGACAAAAAACAACAACTTCTTAAAGAGTCAAAAGCCCTGAGCCAAGCTCTTAAAGCAACTCAAAAAACCCAAAAGACCACAGTTGAAGCCATTAGTATTCTTAATGCTAAAATTAATATTCATAATGAGATATTAGACGTCTATCGGCTTGAAATAGAAGTGCTCAAAAAAGAAGAGCTTCTTATAGAAGAGGATTTAGCCCAGATTAGTTTGGAGCTAGAAGATTTAATAGAAAATTACACCTTATTAATTAAAGCGGCACATGAGACGCAACACAAGTACAATAAACTTTTATTTTTTTTGGCATCAGGAAGCTTCAATCAACTGGCTAGACGAATTCATCACTTTAAACAACTGGAGACAAACAGGAGAAACCGGTTTATAGCAATACAAAACCTTAAAATCAAACAAAAAGAAAAGAGGTTGCAGATTATTGAAAAAAAGGCACAACAAATAGATCTAAGATCAGATAAAAAAGAAGAGATTGGGGAGCTAAATTCCTCTTTAGTTTTGCAGCAAAAAGTGAAGAAAAGTTTACAAAAAAAAGCAGATTCTTTAGATATAGCTATTCAGAAAAGGCAAAAACAGGCAGAACAAATTACTAGGACGATTCAAGACATAATTAAAAAGCAACAGGCAAAGGAAAAAAGCCTAACTCCTGAGGGGAAAATTATCTCTTCCAACTTTGCCTCAAATAAAGGGGACCTGCCATGGCCAGTTAATACAGGAACTATAATTAGTAATTTTGGAAAAACTCCACATCCATTTTTGTCAGGAATTAGTATTGAAAACAATGGTGTAGAAATTTCTACACAAAGCAAACAAGTTCAATCCATTTTCAATGGAGAGGTAAGCAAGATAATTGTTCTTCCAAATGGGCTCAAGGTTGTAATTTTAAGGCACGGTGAGTATTTAACCGTCTACACAAACCTTTATAACACTGCCGTAAATGTGGGACAAAAAGTTAAAACAGGGGACGTCGTTGGCGTTCTTTATAACGACAATAAGGAAAAAAGCAGAACATTAGGGCTACAAATATGGAAAGCAAGAACAAAGCTAAATCCAAGAGATTGGATCTCGGGCTATTAAACCAAAAAATCTTTGTAATTTTAAATAAATTTTAAATATGAAATTAGACACATTACTTTTTATAGGATCACAGGAGATAATTATTATTGCTATTATTATTCTATTGCTTTTTGGGGGCAGAAAAATACCAGAATTAATGAAGGGGCTGGGAAGCGGAATAAAAGAATTTAAAAACGCCTCAAAAGAGGACTCTCAAAATAAAGAAGAGGGAGCTAGTTAGGCGATTTTATAATTACAATTTAAATAGGTTTTGAAAAACTACACTTCTTTAATAGAGATTCGTAAAGATATTGAGTTGAATCAAATATCGTGCAAAGAATTGGTTCAAGGGTATTGTCAAAACATATCTCAATATAGCAACCTCAATGCTTTTGTTGAGGTTTTTGAGAAAGAGGCCCTTCACAGTGCTGCTAAAATAGATGAAAAAATAAAATCAAATTCTGCGGGCAGATTGGCGGGACTGGTTATTGGGATAAAAGACAACTTGTGCTATAAGGGCCATTATTCTACAGCTGCTTCAAAAATTTTAAGCGGGTTTAAATCAGTGTATTCGGCGACAGCAATAAAGAGATTAATAGAAGAAGATGCCATTATTTTAGGCCGATTAAACTGTGATGAGTTTGCTATGGGATCAAGCAATGAAAACTCCATTTATGGTGCTTCCAAAAATCCGATCAATGAATTATATAGTCCAGGGGGGTCATCAGGGGGGTCAGCAGCAGCAGTAAAGGCAAATTTGTGTCAGGTTGCTCTTGGAACAGATACAGGGGGCTCCATAAGACAGCCTGCAGCCTTTTGTGGAGTTATTGGTTTAAAGCCAACATATGGTCTAGTTTCAAGACACGGACTCATTGCATACGCCTCTTCTTTTGACCAAATAGGACCTCTTGCCAAATCTTTTGATGATGTTCTTGAAGTCATGGACGTTATTTCTGGAAGGGATGAGTATGATAGCACTTGTATTGCGGATGGCTTGATAAAAAAATCAATGGACGAAACGACTAAAAAAATCAAGTTTGCCATTATTCGTCAAACCATAGACCCATCGAAGATAGCCCAAGAAGTGCAAGATGGATTTGGGAAATTAACAAAAGAAATTATTTCACAGGGGCATGAAATTAATTATGTGGACATACCTATTTTAGAATATCTAGTTCCGGCGTATTACATACTCACTACCGCGGAAGCATCTTCTAATTTATCAAGGTATGATGGGATTAAATATGGACATAAAAAAGACGCCCAATTTCTAGAGCAATTAATTAGCCAAACAAGAACAGACGGTTTTGGAAAAGAGGTTAAGAGGAGAATTTTATTAGGAACATTTGTCCTTAGTCAAGGATATTACGATGCATATTATACTAAGGCTCAAAAAATAAGAGGCTTAATTAAAAAAGAAATCCAGGAGGTTTTACAAAAAAACAATTATATTCTTTCTCCCACCACTCCAGGAATGCCATTTAAATTGGGCTCGAAGAGAAAAAACACAACAGACATATATTTCGAGGACATATTTACCGTTCAAGCTAATCTTTCAGGACACCCCGCTCTTGCATTTCCTATTTATAAATCTAAAGAGGAGTTTCTTGTGTCAGCCCAATTAATCGGCGATTATTTTTCAGAAATAGACATGTTAAATTGCGCAAAAAAACTAATTAAAATTTAATTTTATGCATAGGTTTTTCGCACTAATATTAATGTGTTCAACATCCCTAGCTCAAATAGAAATTCAGGTGCCGAAGTTCCAGACAGACAGTATTTTGCGGTATGATATTTTTTTTGAACCAACCACTGACACCCCAAGAGAAAGCGCGCTGATTGATCAGTATGATAAAAATAAAGTCAAAGATCAAATAGAGGAACTAAATAAAAGAACCCCAATTGATCTAGTATATAATAAATATGTTGATCAACAAATCCGGTTTTATTTATTTCAAAGACCCAAGCAGGTTGCTCGTCTTTTGGCACTATCGGAGTATTATTTTCCAATTTTCGAAGAATATTTAGACAAAAATCAATTGCCTTTAGAGTTAAAATACTTAGCAATAATAGAATCTTCTTTAAATCCCACAGCCAGATCTTATGCTGGCGCAGTTGGTCTGTGGCAATTTATGTATGCTACAGCCAAAGAGCACGGGCTTCGTGTTAACACATATCTAGACGAAAGAAAAGATGTGTATAAATCGACTCAGGCGGCGTGTGATTATTTAAAAAAAGCACATAGGGCCTTTAATAATTGGGACTTAGCCATGGCCTCATATAATGCGGGAAGGAGAAATGTTACAAAATCCATGAGAAGGTCAGGAGGAAAATTAAATTATTGGGAAGTTAGACCATTTTTGCCCAAAGAAACCAGAAATTATATTCCTGCATTTATTGCCGCAGTTTATGTAATGAATTTTGCTAATGATTATGGAATACTTCCCGATACAAACGCCCTTTTTGACACACACCAAGTAGACTCAGTTTATCTAAAAAAGCCTGTAAAAATAGATCATTTAGCCAAGCTACTTAATATAGACAGTGTTTTTTTAACACAACTAAATCCCACATATCGACAAAAGCTTATACCCAAAACAAAGAATGAAAGATTCCCAATTATACTTCCAAATAATAAATCGGGAGAATTCCTTTCCAATGAGGATAGTATTTATGTTGTATTGGAGAAAATGGAGTTGGCAGAAAAATTAAACTACCCCTCTTTTAGTGATATAGAAAAAATAAGATATACAGTTAAAAGTGGGGACTATCTAGGAAGAATAGCAAAAAAGTATAATTGTAAAACCAAAGACATAATGCTATGGAATGATTTAAAAAGTCATAAAATTAAAACAGGACAAAAATTAAATATATATAGAACAGTAAAATAATTTAGATTGACAAAAGCCCAGAAATACATTATCTTAATAATCCTTGTTCTTTCATCCATACTGTGGTTGGGCAGAAACCCCTCCTCAAACACACTCCCAGGCTCAATAGGAGACCCATTAGAAGTGTTGGTTGTAAAAAAAAACAAATTTGCCACGAACTATTTTTATGATCAATTAATTGGATTTTTACGGCCAACTATTAATCCATCACCACAACCTGAAGAGGCTCTCTCTATTCTTGAAATAGAGCACGAAGACTTTAAGGGTATTTTTAAGAGGCATCAAAACATAATAATTATTGAGAGGTCAGATGATTTTTCAATAAAGACAGCCAAAAATATGTTTGCTAAAAACCAAAGGGTTATTATTATTCAGCTTTCTGAAAAAGATTTTTTGCAAGGGCGAAAAAAAGAAATTGAAAACATTGTTCAGACAATTAAACATTTCGAAATCACCAGACTTGCCAATAATTTTAAAAAACATCCCAACTTAGATTTACAACAAAAAATCCAAAAAACTCACAAAATAAAAATGTTGTTACCAAAGGATTTTTTCTTGGCCTATCGTGAAGAAAAGATAACTTGGGTTAGGCGAGAAACACCAAAGGCTAGCCAGGGGATATTAATACTAAGTCAAGAAAATCAGGACCCATATATAGACCCCAAACACATAAGGGCAGTGGTAGACTCTGTTATAAAAGAACATATTTCCGGCCCCACTAAAAACTCATATATGGTTTCAGAAAAGTCAGACACAATGTTTACAAAGTCAATTTTTATAGACAATGAGGCGGTTATTTCAGCACAATATTTATGGAAAATGGAGGGGGATTATATGGGCGGAATCGCCAATTACTACTATTACCACAACCCCCTAAGCCAGAAAGACCATATAATATATACATATACCTATGCACCAGGAGAAAAAAAAAGGATATTGTTGATACAATTAGAGGCAATTGTTAAAACGCTGACCGGTCTAAGACACTATTGATTAAAAAGAGTATTGCATAGAAAACACTAGACTTCTTCCTGGAGCACTTAGTCCTGAAGCAAAAGTTTTATAGTGAGCATCTAAAATATTGTCAACACCCACTTGAATAAAAGAGGAGCGTTGAATTTTATATGCAACGGAGCAACTTATTGTATACCATGAAGGAAGACCAGCCCACATTATTTCAGAAGAAGAGTCCCCTTCGGGCTCAAGGAAAGGAGTTTCATCTAGGTTGTCAACACCTGCTACATCATAGTCTTCTGCTGCCTTTTTGCCAGAATGAAGATAGAGTAATCTAAATTTTAATTTTTCGAGATCTTTTACAAGCTCTAACTTTCCAAAGTTAGGAGGAATGTGTGCAACAGGACTAGCATTAGTCATGCTTCGGACCCCCTTTGTAATATTAAAGTCGCCATTAATTTTAATACCCCATATAAGAGCATTAAATCCAATGGTGGCACCATAAATACTAATAGCCCTATCACTATTTTGGTTAGCAAAAGTATACACAAATTGATCATCGTACAATATTTGATTGGCGAGCAAGGGCTCTTCACCAGTCGGGGCAATATTGACCAGAATAGAGTCTTTTATAATTGCGTTCGACAACCGCGTATAGAAGCCCACAGCATAGATGGCACTTTTTTCACTTAGGTTGGCCGTGATGGAAACTTCTTGTGAAATGGAATGCTCAGTTTTCAAATAAATATTAGGCAGAGTAATATTATCACCTTTTTTAAAAACTTTCAACATATCATCTACATTTGGAGAATGAAACCCCTTAGACGTTACAGAGCTGATTTTCCACATGTCAGAGGGGTAGTAAACTAATTTCATGTTGCCCGAAAGAACATTGGTTTTTGAGGACAAGTCTAGCCCCTCAATATTTGCTAGAGGTCTTCGTAGTGAGTCAGGGAAGGCGCCCCTTATATGAGAGAATGTATACCTAAGCCCGCCCTCTAATTGTGTTTTTGAGGATAATCTTTGAAGAGTATTTATATAATATGCTGTGCTGAAGAAACTAGACCCATTAGGAGGGTATCTTGTGTCTCCAAGACCCCAAATATTTTCATCATTAGCATTAGCACTAGACCTAACGTCATTATAAATTGTTTCAGAACCAAAATAAAAATTATTTTTTCTTAGGTTGGCATTAAAACTATAAACCCCCACCGATTCAAACTGTGATGTTGGGGGGTCGTATTGGCCTTTTTCCGAACTATTTATATAATCTAAAAAGTCCTCCATATACCATTTGTGCCTAGACTCATTGACTTTTTGATAGCCGAGAATAAACTCGGACTTATCAAAATATGTTTCAAAATTAGTTAGCTTCAAGCTGCCAAAAAACCGCTCTTGTGGTCCGTAGTAATATGAATGGAATCGCAGCCCCCCCCCCGAAGAGCAAGCCCCAAGGCTGTCAATTGAGCACGTTGAGTCGCCATCATTTAATTTGTCAAATCTCGGAATATTAGAGGAGTTAGAATACTGTATGTTTGAAGTAAGTCTCGTTTTTTCGCTAATTTTAAAAATCATTTTATTAAAAAAATCATATTGATCATAGCCTGTGCCTCTCTGGACTTCAGGGTTTGGATTACAAATAATACTATCTCCCTCTACATAATGACTTACCAACCCCCAATTATCATATCCATGTGGTCTCCACGAGCCCATTTTTAAGTCGCCAAAACTTTTAAAAGAAAGATTCGTGGTAGACCCAAAATTAGATGACTCAAATGTTAGGGAGATACTACTTTTAAGCCCGGAATAAGCCGTATTATAATTAGATAATATTTTACCCCCCCATCTTTTTTCGGGCCGAAAAAAAAGATCTTTAGTTTTCATGTGAATTGTTCCACCCAAAGCATCACTACCATATATCACTGAACTAGGACCAAAAACAACTTCAATGTCATCCAGCATATATTCGTCTATTGTAATAATATTTTGGAGATGACCAGATCGATATATCGCATTATTTAGCCTAACACCATCAATCATTAGCAAAACTTTATTGGCCTCAAAACCTCTTATGTTTGGCCTCCCCCCCCCCATTTGACTTCTTTGCACACTAACCCCCCCCTTTTTTTCCAATAATTCCGCAGTACTGCTTCCCCCTAATTCTAGAATTTCACGCCTGCTTATAAATATTTTCTTCTCAGCGGTATTTTTAATGTTGTTAGAGTTTTTCTTTTCAGACAACTGTATGTTGTCCAAAAGCCCATAAGACAATTCTAGTTGCACGATATTTTTAATTTCCGATTTTTTAATTTCCATTAAAATATATCCAGGATGCTGGAAGTAAACTAGCTCTTTATTTAAAAACCGACTTAAATTCACAACACCTTCTTTATTTGACAGCGCACTCTTAGTTTGAGACACATTAAATATAGACACATTAGGGATTGGGTTTTTTTCAGAGTCTAGCACAATAATTTCCTGCGCTGTACCAATTAAAAAAAATAACTGTGAGATTAATATGGAAAACAATAATTTCAATCGTATCAGATTTCTACTATAATTATTATCAAATATCATACCATTGATTAAATTAATTGTTTTAAAATTTTCAAAGACTTTAAATTGCTTAGATTAGCCAAGTGGCTAGAAATATATAAAATTAAATAATTTAAAACTCTAGCATTTAAATTCTCGGTAATCGAATAAGAGGCTAGGCTCTCAAACGGTATTTCTGATAGGCTATAAATTTCCAAACTTTCTTTTGGCGGGACGACCATATCCCCCTTTTGGCCAACAAACACTTCAAATACGCCACTTTCAATATTGAGCACAAAAGTATCCTCTTTAGATATACGATCATCCATTAGCGGTTGTATCCCCAAAACATGACAAATTTTTATTAAAAAAAGAGATTCGAATCCTGTCCACGTGTCTTTTTGTTGATCTAGAAACTTAAAGCCATTAATTATAAATAGGTATATCTCAATATTTTTCTCATTTAGGCACTTTGTGAGAATTTCACACAACATAATTGCACACTGGATTTTTTTAGGATTTCGTGTTAATGATCCATATACATATTCAACCCGAACTTCTTTTAAGTAAAACATGTTTTGATTTCGAGATTTTTTATATGTTATTTCAGCGATGGTTAATAATTCTGAAAGCATAATTTGACCTGGATTTTTTTTTATTATGCAAGAAATCAAACCAAAATCTCTGGTAAAAATTTTTGCAATTAACTTTTTATCCCGAAAAGGATAAGTTCGCAATACAATACCTTGAGTTGTAATAAACATACTTTATTAATTATATATCAGAACTTTTTGTATTATACTTTGATCAAAACTCTCAGAGGTACACAAAAACAAATATATTCCAGTGCTCACCTTTTTCCCATCAAAGTTTTTTCCATTCCAAGTTGCGGTCCCCCCAAAAGAAGTTGTTTCAAAAACTAAATTGCCTGAAATGTCAGTAATTTTCACATTTGTTTTGTCTGATAGGCCAGTAATACTAATTAGTCCAGAATAGTTTCTTCTAACGGGGTTAGGGAACACCCTTGCCTCATTAAAACCATTGCTTGACAAAGTGGCATCAGACCTATATGAACACACACCGCTCGCTGTAGTAAAAAAAACTTCCCCGGAAGACTTTACTATTCCAATTTCATAAATCGTGTTGTCTAAAATGGGACTATTTTCTTTTGTAAAATTGTGTGTCTGGGATGATCCGTCTTCAGATATTAAGAAAGCACCATTTGATTTTGTTGCAACCCATTTTCTATTGCCACCATCTATCTTGATATCCAAGATTTCGGTGTTTTCAAATAGTCGCTCTACGTAACCATCTTCCGTTTCAATTAAAATATATTCGGCATTGTATGTAGGGCTATTAAAAATTTCACTTGGGAAATAGAATACGGCCAGTCCCTGAGAGGTCCCCACCCAGATTGTTCCATCATTGTCCTCTACAAAACAATTTACAGTCTGACTGGGCAGACCGTTCGCAGTTCCTATTTTTCGAGACTCGACACCCTCATCAGTTTCTCTAGCAACAACCACCCCCTCATTTCTTAATTGGATCCATTTTTGCCCATTGCTTGCGCACATTATTTTCCCAGACATAACATTGCTAGGGATATTGGGCACACTAAAACCGGTCCATGTGTTGTTAGAAAATTTAACTAAAGGCTTTTCAGTTTGGCTACTAGTAAGCCAAACAGCATTAGAATCATCTATATCCACCCCCCCTACACGAATCCACCCCCCTGTTCCTATTATGCTTTGCAATTCTCCCCCTGTGTTTTTTGAGTTGTATTGATTAACCAACGAGTCCTCAACAAACTCTAATAAGCCACTGTTCCAAGTTCCAACAAAAAATTGATTTGGACTAGTGCCCCCACAAACAGAAACAGCATCATATATGTTCTCCCCTATCAGCCCATCAGACCTAGACCATCTGTGGTTATCAAAAAACGATATTTCTTGGGTGTTAAAGGCGTTTCCCCAAGATGTGTTTTTTCCTCCATGGGTTAACATTAGGCTACTACCTGAACCAACAATAGCCCCCACATTAATTCCTGCGGGACCGTTTGGCTCTAAAGATTCGATAATCGCAATTGTATTATTATGCGCATGGGCAATTAGCCCACCAAATTTGCTATCTCCAAGAAACACCCGCTTTGATGAACCATAGTTGCTATCTAATAGGCCGCAACTTAATGATAAGCCTATATTATCTGTGTCAAGCTCTTGTGTGTTAACAGAAAGAACGCTGTTCATCCAGTTTGGGTCAACACACCCCAAACATTTTTCTAGTACTATTATTTTTTCTGTAAAGTTGTCATTGACAATAATAAGAGCTCTTTCTGCCTGCTCGCTATAATCAATGTTTATAATGTCGCCAGGAACACTTGTGTTGACTTGAAATAAATTTAAATTAGCTGAGACGGACTCGGTGTATGCAAAAGTGTTGAATTGAAATAGATTATATTCAACAAGGCCTAGCCATGGCACCACCATACTAGAGTAGTCAATATTTGTTCCAATAATTAATTGCTTACCTCCAATCCCCTTTTTATCAAAACCAACAACCTCCTTTACGCTTGTTCCTACTAAATCGTATTCACTACCATAAACTCCTTCAGAAAAAGAGATTTTTGAGTCATTTTTCCAGTTATTATAGTTTAATAGATTGTCGTTTTTATTAGCATAAAATAGACCATCGCTTGTGCCAACAAATATTTTGTTGGCTAAAAAGTTATCTGCCTCAGAATTAATATCGGAATCAAAAATATGCGTGCTGTACACCTCTATCGCCTCCCCATCACTATAAAAGTAACACGTTTCCTTTACTTCTAGTTTTTCTATATTAAAAATTACTAAACCAAAATCACAGGATATATAAGCCAGGTTATTGTCAATAAAAATGGAGTTGATAGTCTTTGCTCCAAGGATGTTAGAATAATAAATATCATTAATATTTATGGTTAGATTATTTTGTAATATATCTATGTGACCATCATCATAACCAATGAATACGGATTGTGATCCTTCATCATGTGCTAGTGCAGTAATATTTAGTCCCGAAAGCCCATCGAGCTTAGAATATGTTGAAAGGCTATTATCTACAGTATTGTATGAAAAAAGTCCCGCTTTGGTGCCAATATAAATTTTATTATTAGCCTCAATCATGGTATTGGTGTTAGTATAATTTAGGTGCATTGCCCACTCGCCCACCCTAGTATTTTGACTAATACCAACAAGCGCTATTAATAGCAAAAAATAAAGAAGACAATTTTTCATATTAAAAACATCGTTACAAATATAACTATAATACACAGTATTTTGGTATTTTTGCTACGACTGTAAGGCCCTGTAGTTCAACTGGATAGAATGACAGATTTCGGCTCTGTTGGTTGCAGGTTCGAATCCTGCCAGGGTCACTTTGATTTAAAAATATAATTATTATGAAAAAGCACTTCTTTTTAATCTTTTGTATTCCATTATTGTTCGTTGCGCAAAATAATTTTTCTTTAGATTTTGATGGTCAAGATGATGAACTTGTTATAACACAAAATAGTTCTTCATTGATGGGTGCAGACGAGACAATCACTGTTTCGGCATGGTTTAATGCAGACAGCTTTACAACTTCTCAAGTTGCCGGAAGTATGGATTTTAGTTGTGAAGATGGTGACGGATACAGGCTTAATTTAAGAAGTAGCGGTAATATATGGGCTGGTTTTGGTTGCTACACAGACAACACACCTGCTGTCGCCACTAATGCCTATAATTTGAATCAGTGGTATTATTTAACAGGAGTTTTTAAAAGTAATGAATACATTAAACTATATCTTAACGCCATACTATTAGATTCCATAAGCACCACCAGAAGTTTTGATAATCACAATTCTGAATTTAGAATTGGTTCCGGGTTAGGAGATGCTGCTACACCAAACTATGAAAAATTCGACGGAAAAATTTCTGAAGTTTCTCAGTGGCAAATTGAGCTTTCTCAAGAAGAAATAGAAAATTTTATGAACTGTGGTGTTGTTGGCAATGAAGAAGGCCTAGTTGGCTTTTGGAATTTTGAGGAGGCAGTTGGGGCTACAGCTTTAGATTTGTCTTCTAGTGGGAATAGTGGCACAATAAATGGGGCCCTATATAGTGACATTAACCCCACGAAAACTTGTCAGCCGTGTTACAGTCAAGGATACTATAATGGCAGTGCAATAAGTTCAGAGCTATCATATGTGGGAAGCGACTCATGCAGTTCTTTTTATGTTGTTGAAAACTCCTATAATAACAATCAGGCGATTGAGCTGCAAAATCTTTTAGAACAAGAAGGGCTATCCTCTCTTGCCAATTTAGACTCAGAGGAATCACTAAATATAGCGTGCTCAGTATTAATCCCGGGCGGCAATGACTATATAATGAACAGCTCCTTATTGTTACAAATAGACCCCACTTTAGAAATTTGTGAAATATGGAGCCTCAATGATTCTAATGAATTTACCGAATGGACAGAAACATCAACCCACAATTTATTAATACAAGTTCCAAACAATTGCAATAGAGGCTGTACAGACATATTAGCTTGTAATTATGATTTAAATGCAGTTTGTGACGACAGTTCTTGTGACTATATAGAAGAAGTTGATTTAGGCGAGGACATCGAATCTTGTGATGATTTTGTGGTTTTAGCTGCAGAAGACGGATACGATTCATATTTGTGGTCCACTGGTGAAACAACACAAACTATTTCTGTTAATGAGTCGGGTAATTATAGTGTTGATGTTGCAAATGCGAGCAATACAAACAGTAGCTACTCTATGAATTTTAATGATAATTATGTTGAAATAGGGGCAATAAATAATTTCCCCCAAGAAATAATTACCGTTTCATTTTGGGTTAAACAAACCACTTCCTCCTCCAACACACACATACTTTCTTTTGCAACAGAACAAGAAGACAACGAATTTCTTTTACTAACAACACCAGGTGGCTATTTTGAATTGGTTGCAGAAAATGCAATGCCCAATGAAAACTATACCTCCACTGTGAATATCGCCGAAAACATTTGGACACATTTAAGCATGGTGTTTAATGTTAATAGTGGAGAATACAAA
>MDTB01178031.1_pt1 | contig 28775 bp, 29 predicted proteins | sample 811161 | NCBI WGS metagenome assembly MDTB01 (sample SAMN05326650, study PRJNA326480) | marine metagenome | isolation source: seawater | place: Mediterranean Sea | collected 2009
ACTGGGAAAATTATTGATACTGAAGAGTTAGCTAAAAATTTTTATGTTTCACCTGAAGATGGTTATCACGTAAGAATTGGAAGTAGTGAGTATTTTGAATTAGATAGAAGACTTAACAGATTTCCAGCCCAAGAAAAACTAAATCTAACTTGAGAATAATTTTTATTAATCATACTTGGAGAAGATTTTTTAAAATATTGTATTCCTGAACTAACTATTAAATTATTTTGAGTAAGTCTTTTTCTTCTTTCTTCGATAAGCTTAATTCTTTGAAAAGAATTGTCATCAAAACTAATGTTTGTATTTCCATTTAATACATCATTTATAAATAACGCTGTGCCACTTGGAATAATCAATCGATTATTTAAATAATAAGATTGATTTGTATTTGTTAAAAATGAAATTCTGTTAAGTTCTTCGTAAGCATTTGTGTAGACACCAAAAAAATTATTTTTATTTTTATTATTTACAAATTCAATATCAAAAAGTGAATATGTAAATAACCCTTTATTTGCTAAGTTCCATTCATATTCAATTGAAGCGCTAAAATTTTGTTTATCTAATCCGATATTTTCTTGAACAGCTGAACCAACTCTAAATAATGTTTGTACTGAATTGTGTTGGTCTTTAAATAAGTTTAGTTTCGGTAAAAAAAGTTTAGGTGAACTCATTTTTAAATCCCATGCTACTTCAGATATCGGAATTCTCCCTGATTTTCCAATTGATCCTCTTAAACCAACTTCTAATATTTCAGCCCCTCTAAAAATATTTATTGTACTTAGTCCGGTGGAGAAAGCTACTCCATTTTGAATAATATCAGATTGTGTAAAATCTAAGCCAAAAAATAGAGAGTGTTTATCTTTAGGTCTTAAAAAAATTTCCGCGTTCAAATTTTTTGAATTGTCATTTATGTAGGTGTAAATAATTGTTGGGTAATCAAAGTTTTGCAAACTGTTAAGTTTATTTATTGATTCGTTTCTAGCCGAATCTCTGTAAACATCGTCTTTAAATATTGAAACATTATTTCTCAGCAAATCTTTATTGTATTTTAATTTGCTTTCGCTGTAAATGGAAAGATCTTCATAGTCTTCTGTAAAGTTAAAATCTAATGAATCATTTTTTCCTATAAATACTTTTACTTTATTTATTTTTGAAATTTGATAAGGAATTTCATTTTGAACTCCATCTATATTTTCAACTTTGTTTCTAACATTTATAAAAACTGGTAAATCAAAGCTTTTCGCAGTGGAGTCAATTTTTACATCAAAATTAACGGAGTTTAATTGAAAATCATAAATTCCTGAATTCCTGAATAAATTATATATTCTGTTGCGTTCATTTTCAAAATCAACTGTTTCGAATTTTTTACCATTAATTAATAATTTGTTTTGATAATTTAATTTGTAAATAGAGTCTAAAACTAGATTATTTGTTTTGAAATATATTGTATCTAGAGTATAAGGGTTGTTAGTTTCAATTTTATATATATCAATGCCTCTTTGATTTTTAGAAATATAATTTGTTTTTACTTTACTGTTAAAAAATCCTTGGTTAGAAAAATATGATTTTAAGTTTAATTTATTTTGTAGCCTAGAAATTGAATCAGAAAGGACTGGAGGACTACCATTTCTCTTTTTCCAATTCTGGAAATCCATTTTATATTTTTTAATTCTATCCAATTGTTTTTTTGAAAAAATTTCTGTTAAAACTTTTTTTCTTTTTGGTTTTTCATTTACCCAATGTTCAAACTTTTCACCTGAATCATTTCTTGCAGAATTGTAAAGCATAGTTTTTAAAGGAATTCCTAAAAATTTTTTGTTTGGTTTCGAGTTTAAAATTTTTAAAATGCTATCGGATGCTTTTTCCCCATTAACCATGACTATATTTTTTTCTAGAAAAAATTTTTCACTTGGAATATTTTTTGAAATGGAACAACTATGCATGAAAACAGATGCAAAAAAAATTAACTTTATTTTTGTGGTAATCTTTTTCAAGTTTATTTCATATTAATTCAAAAATACATCAAATAGGTGGTTAGCAAAAAAACTCTTACAAAACTTAGAAAATTAAATCTAAAAAAGTATAGGGAAATGTACAATCTTTTTTCAGCAGAGGGTGTAAGGTGTATTGATACGTTCATTAAAAGTGGTGTTAATCCGGTTCACTGTTTTACATCACTTGACACAAAAAATTATCCTTTCAACGTTAGTTTAATTAGCCCCAAAGAATTAAATAAGTTAAGTAATCACAGCACTCCTTCCATGATTTGGGCTGCATTTGAGTTACCTAAACCAAAAAAATTTGTTAAACAGAAAATAAATATAGCTCTAGATGGTATTAATGATCCTGGTAACCTGGGAACAATTATCAGGGTATGTGACTGGTTTGGTATTAAACATTTAATTTGCTCTCAAGATACAGTTGATTGTTTTAATCCAAAAGTTGTTCAAGCAAGTATGGGCTCGCTCTGTAATGTTTGTGTTAGTTACCAAAACTTGGAGAAATACTTTAAACAGAATCAATATTGTGTTGTTGGAGCTGATACTCGTGGTCTAGACATTTACAATACAGAAATTCCTAAAAATGTATTTTTTGTTTTTGGTAACGAAAGTCATGGCATTTCAAAAAACATCTTAGATTTAATAGACTTGAAAATTAAAATTCCCTCAAGTGGAATTTCAGTTGTTGAGAGTTTGAATGTAGCATCATCAACCTCTATTGTTGTATCAGAAATTTACAGAAGACTCAATTCTACTCAAAAGTGAATCTTAAAAAAACACCCCTGCTTTTCATTGATTTAATGTATTTAGTGAATGGACTGTTTTCGTCATTGTCTTTCATAATTTCGTCGGTTAATCCAAAAAAACCATGAACTGATGGGGTAAATTTAAAAAATGGCAGGTAAATTTCAGATCCAATTGAAAACTCCCATCCATTAACATTACTTTTCATTCTAAATGTACCGCTTGTGTTATCCTCAACACTTTTTTCATTACTTGATAAATTAATGTTTTTGGAAAAACTACCCATAATAAAAGGTCTAAAATTTCCAATTCTTTTTGTATTAAATTTTAAGCCTAATGGAAATCTGATATAGTTTGATTTAACAACTCGGTTAATTAAAGCTTCAGAAAATTGTTCTTCTGAAAATGGAAATTTTATTTCCCTTTCTACAAATGCTACTCCAGGATGAAATCTAATATTAAAAAAATTATTTAAACGAAGATCAGCTATTAAACCAACATCTAATCCAGGCTTGCTTTTAACAGCCAAATTAAAAGTTTGACTGTTATTAGTTTCAAAATAATTGTTTTTTGCATTAAAAAAATTAATTCCTAAATAATATCCAAATCTCATTATTTTGGAATCATCTAGTCTTAAATTTTCTAGTTTTTTATTTTGTGCATTTAAATTGTAGAAAGATTGCAGAAGTAAAAAAATAATTAATATTGGTGAGTATTTCATTTTTCAATGTGTAACATCTATAACAAATTAATATTATAAATATTGTTTTTTGTTCAAAAACATTTATTTTTTTTAAAGTATAAGCATGTAATTTCACAGAACTTAAACTTGTTATATTTGCACAAAATAATATCTAATCGATGAATATTGCCATTGCCGGCGCTAGTGACATTGGTTTTCATCTAGCAAAACTACTTTCTTTCGAATCGCAAAGCATAACATTAATAGACAATGACAAAGAATCTCTAAATTATGCGGATAATCATTTGGATATTCGTGCAATTAAGGGGGATCCTTCAGCATTAGCTACTTTGAAAAAAGCTCAAATTGATAAATCTGATATGATTATTGCTGTTACTCCTTCTGAAACAACAAATTTGATGTGTTGTTTGTTATCAAAACAGTTAGGTTGTAAAAAAACAATCGCAAGAGTGACTGATATTGAATTTGAAAAGTATAAAAACGATGTTGATTTTAAATCTTTAGGAATTGATGAATTAGTATCTCCTGAGGAACTTGCTGCTGAAGAAATTCAGTTACTAATTAATCAAACCGCATTTGAAAATAGTCATGAATTTGAAAATGGAGCCCTGACCATGATGGGAACGACCTTAGAAGAGAATGCACCTTTCATTGGAAAATCCGTTCGCGAAGCTGCCGAGGTTTTTCCTGGAGTTCATTTTATACCGATAGCAATTAGAAGAAAAAATTCCGAGAATACATTAATTCCAAGAGGAAATACAATCTTTGAGTTAGGCGATCATGTTTATTTTACTACTTCGGCAAGGGGTGTGTCAGAACTTTATAGTTTAACGGGTGAGGTAAAAAATAAAATCAAAAATGTAATGATACTTGGTGGTGGGAGAGTTGGATTTAAGACAGCAGAATTTTTATCTAATTCAGGCATTAATGTTAAATTAATTGAGTTCGATAAAGAAAAAGCTATCGAAATGGCTGAAAAATTACCAGAGACATTAGTTATTCACGGAGACGGAAGAAATGTTGAACTATTAATCGAAGAAAATATCGAAAAAATGGATGCTTTTCTGGGAGTAACGAATGATTCTGAAACAAATATTATGTCATGTCTAATGGCTAAATCCAAAGATGTACCAAAAATTATTGCTTTAATTGAAAACATGGATTATTTTGATTTAACGAAATCAATTGGAGTTGACAGCTTAGTGAACAAAAAAATGCTTACTGCTAACACAATCTTTAGATACGTTAGAAGGGGAGAAGTAGTAGATTTAGCAAAATTAAATAATATGGATGCGGAAATTGTTGAATTTAAAGTACACGAGGGCTCAAAGGTTATTGGAAAGGAAATCAAAGAACTAAGTTTTCCAAAAAGAGCTACTATAGGAGGTGTTATTAGAGATGGTAAGGGAATAATTGCTCTTGGAAACTTTATCATTCAAAAAGATGATTTGGTATTGGTTTGCTCTCAACCGCAAGCTATCAGAAAAGTTGAACAACTCTTTCTTTAAGATGTTTGGTATAAACTTCAAAATTATATTTCGTTTTTTAGGAATTTTAGTTCTATTTAATGGTCTATTTATGGCTATTGCAACTTTGTCAAGTTATTTTTTTGATGATGGAGCAACTGCTGGATTTATGAAATCAACTTTTATAAATATTTTGTGTGGTTTTTTTCTTTTTTATTTTACTAAAAATCACAAAAGAGGAATAAAAAAAAGAGAAGGATTTTTGATAGTTTCGAGTGGATGGTTTTTGATGGTAGTTTTTGGCATGTTACCATTTTTATTCACCGGGTCGTTACCTTTTTTTTATGATGCTTTTTTTGAAACTATGTCTGGCTATACTGCAACAGGTGCAACTGTAATAAATGACATTGAATCATTTCCTAAAAGTATTGTATTGTGGAGATCATTGACTCATTGGATTGGTGGTATGGGAATTATTGTTTTGGCAATTGCAATTCTCCCACTGCTAGGGATTGGTGGAATGCAACTATTTAATGCTGAAGCTACTGGAATCACCTCTGATAAATTACACCCACGCATAAGTGATACAGCAAAAAGATTATGGTTGATTTATGTTTTCTTAACTTTTATTAACACAATTTTACTTTACATTTTTGGTATGCCATTTTTTGATGCTATAAATCATGCTATGAGTACCATGGCTTCTGGAGGATTTTCTACCAAAAATTCAAGTCTAGCTTTTTGGAATAACATACCATCAATACAATACACAACTATATTTTTTATGATTTTAGCAGGAAGCAATTTTGTTTTGATTTATTACTTTATCTGTGGAAAATTTAAAAGTGTTTTTTCTAATACCGAATTTAAATGGTATACTGGATTTATTTTTCTGTTTACTATTATTGTATTTTTTTCTCTAATAAATAATGGTTATTATTCCGCTTCAGATGATACTCCATTTCGTTATTTTGAAAATTCATTTAGGCATGCTTTATTTCAAATTGTTGCAGTTATAACAACTACTGGATTAGTTACAGCTGATTTTACGTCTTGGTCGCCATTTATAACTATGTTGTTTTTTGGTTTGATGTTTCTAGGAGGTTCCACCGGTTCTACTTCAGGTGGTGTAAAGGTTATGCGTCACTTGTTATTAATTAAAAATGGATTTCTTGAGTTCAAAAGAGCATTGCACCCTAATGCTATTCTTATGGTAAGGTTTAATAATAGTACTATTGATCAAACTATAGTTTATAAGGTCCTTGGTTTTTTTATTATGTATTTATTGTTATTCATTATTGGTGCAGGTGTATTGAGTTTATTGGGCTCAGACTTTACAACTTCAATTGGAGGGGCGGCAAGTTCTTTAGGAAATGTTGGTCCAGGTTTAGGTGATGTTGGCCCTTCAAAAACATTTTCGAATCTGTCAGTGAGTTCTAAAATATGGTGTTCAATTTTGATGTTGATTGGAAGATTAGAGCTATTTACAGTTTTAATTTTGTTCACCCCACATTTTTGGAGTAAAAGCTAATTCAAAACATTTTTTATTCTATTCAATGCGTCCTCAATCTTCTCAAGTGAAGCAGCATATGAAATTCTAATATTATTTGGGCAACCGAATGCGTCTCCTGTTACTGTAGCAACATTTGCTTTTTCAAGAAGAAATAGCGAAAAATCTGTAGCATTTTTGATTTCTGTACCATTGATAGATTTTCCAAAAAAATTTGAAATGTCAGGAAAAACGTAAAAAGCGCCCTTAGGTTTATTTATTTTGAAACCGTCGATATCTTTTATTAAATCCAAGATTCTGTTTCTTCTAAAATTAAACTCATCAATCATATATTTAATTTTGCTTAGTGGTGATTTGAGGGCTGTAATTGCCGCTCTTTGGGCTATACAATTTGTTCCACTTGTTGTTTGACCTTGTAATTTGGTACATGCTTTGGCAATCCATTCTGGGGCACCTATGTAACCAACTCTCCAACCTGTCATAGCATATGCTTTAGATAAACCATTGACAGTAATTGTTTTGTCATACATTTTATCAATTCCCGCGAAGCTAAATGGTTTATAATTGTCGTAATAGATATGTTCATAAATCTCATCAGACATTACATAAGTATTTGGATATTTACAAATTACGTTTGAGAGTTCTTTTAATTCATTTTCAGAGTAAATAGATCCGCTAGGGTTATTTGGTGAGTTTAACAAGATTAGTTTGGTATTATGAGTTATAACCTCCTCCAGTTGTTTAGGACTAACTTTAAAATCAGAGCTAATATCCGATTTTAAATCAATTGGATTACCCCCAGCCAATGTGACCATAGCAGAGTAACTCACCCAATATGGCGAGAAAATAATAACTTCATCTCCTGGATTGATAAGGACCTGAATTACATTATAAATTGACTGTTTAGCACCAGTTGAAACAACTATTTGATTTTTTTCATAAAGTAAATTATTATCTCTTTTAAATTTAAAAATGATCGATTCTTTTAACTCTGAGTAACCATCTACAGGGGTGTAGGAATTGTATCCCTGATTAACTGCATCTATGGCTGAATCTTTAATAAAACCTGGAGTTCCAAAATCAGGCTCCCCAACACTTAACCCAATAATATCTATTCCACTGTTTTTTAATTCTCTTGCTTTTGCAGACATTTCAAGTGTGGCAGATGCCGGTAATTCTTTAATTCTATTTGATAAAGATTTTTTCATTTATAAATTTTTTATAAATATAAATTGTTCAATATTAATGAGTAAATAATTTAATTAACATCTTGCTTATTTTTGTTAAGTATAATGGTTCAAGAAGTCTTTAAATATTTCCCTAACCTAACAGAAATCCAAAGAGAAAAATTTACATCTCTTTATGATATTTATGCATTTTGGAATAATAAAATCAACGTCATTTCAAGAAATGACTTTAAAAACTTTTATGTTAGACATGTACTGCACTCAATGTCGATAGCAAAATTTAAACATTTTTCAAATGACACAAATATAATTGATGTTGGAACTGGTGGAGGTTTTCCTGGAATACCATTGGCTATATTATTTCCTCAAGTGAATTTTACATTAATAGATTCAAAAAAAAAGAAAATATTTGTTGTGAATGATGTAATAAAAAGTTTGAATTTAAAAAATATCACTACAAAATCTATTAGATTAGAATTGGTTAAAAAAAAATATGATTATTTGATTTGCAGATCTGTAGCTGATACAAAAACATTACTTCGTTGGGCTAATGATAAAATAAAAAAATCAAAAAATAAAAAATATGGATTGATTTTACTTAAAGGTGGTGATTTAAAAAAAGAACTTGAGGGATTGAATACGGCGGAAATTTATGAAATATCTTCAGATTATTCTGAGGAATTTTTTAAAACAAAAAAAATTATTTTTATTCCCATATCTTAGTCCATACAAGGATATTTGTAATTACTAGGTGGATTTAAGGTTTCTTTAATTAACCTTGGAGAAACCCATCTGAGTAAATTTAAATATGACCCTGCCTTGTCATTTGTACCTGATGCCCGACTTCCCCCAAAAGGCTGTTGACCAACAACTGCACCGCTAGGTTTATCATTGATATAAAAATTGCCAGCAGCATTTTTTAAAATTTCTGTAGCATGTTCAATAATGTTTCTATTTTGAGAACAAATTGCACCTGTTAGTCCATATTTTGAAGTATTATTTACTAAATCTAAGGTTTTATTAAAATCCTCATCTTCATACTCAAAAATGCTTACAACTGGACCAAAAATTTCTTCACGCATTGTTATGTAATTTGGATTTTCAGTTAATATAAGAGTTGGCTTTATAAAGTAACCTATTGATTTATCATATGTCCCACCATAAATTATATTTGCATTTGTGTCTTTTTTTGCATTTTCAATATAATCAACAATTTTATCAAAAGATTTTTCATGAATAACTGATGTAATAAAGTTGTTCATATCATTTGGCGAACCAATGGATAAATTCGATAATTTATCTTTTAATTTTTCAATTACTTTTTTAGAAATTGATTTTGGCAAATAAATTCTAGAAGCTGCTGAACATTTTTGTCCTTGAAATTCAAAACCACCTCTAATTATTGAAGTAACTAATTCATCGATTTTTGCTGTGTTATGTGCGATAATAAAATCTTTACCACCAGTTTCCCCAACAATTCTGGGGTAGTTCAAGTATTTCGTTAGATTGTTACTAATTTTTTTCCAAAGAATTTTGAAAATTTCAGTTGAGCCTGTGAAATGAAGTCCTGAAAACATTTTATTAGACATAATAATTTCAGAAATTTCATTTGGATCTCCAGATATCATATTTATAACTCCGCCCGGTAAACCCGCTTCCTCAAAAATTTCCATTATTACATTAGCTGAGTAAATTTGATAATCGCTAGGTTTCCAAACAACAACATTACCCATTAGAGCAGGTGCAGCACACAGATTACCAGCAATAGCAGTAAAATTAAATGGAGTAATCGAGTAAACAAAGCCTTCAAGAGCTCGGTATTCAAGCCTGTTTATTACTCCATTACTTTGTATTGGTTGGTTCGAATAAATTTGTGAAGCAAATAAAACATTAAAACGCAAAAAATCTGCAAACTCGCATGCAGCATCAATTTCAGCCTGATATATATTTTTAGATTGTCCAAGCATTGTTGCTGCATTAATTTTAAATCTATACTTTCCAGATATTAAATCAGCTGCTTTTAAAAAAATGGAGGACCTATTTTCAAATGACAAATTTTCCCATTTTTTTTTAGACTTAAGGCAACTTTTTATTGCATTTTTGACATCCAATTTCTCAGCAATACTATAAGACCCAAGTTCATGTTTGTGGTTATGGGGAGGAAAAATTTTTTTTCTTTTTTTTGAAAATATTTTATTATCTCCAATATATAATGGGATATCAATTTTTGTTTTAAATAGTTTGTCATATTCATCCAATACAGATTTTCTCTCAGGACTATTTTTTTTATAGTTTAAAACTGGCTCATTTTTGGGTGTTGGAACATTAAAAAAACTATTAATCATATCAAATCACAGATTAATTATAAAATAATTTGGTCTAATGTAATGATTTTAACTAAATACCAATTTGTTTGGAATTACCATAGCCCATGGCAATCACCTCATCACAAATTGCACCTTGCTTTCTGAGATAAACAATAACTCTATAGTTATTTTCAGTCGGCCAAAAACTACCAGATATCGAGTTTTCATTATCGTAGGAAACGTATTTGTAATTATAAATCCCTTGCTTAAGAAGAATTTTTCCCTCGAAAAAATTAGTTGTCGAATTGTATTTTAACTTATTTGATTTACTTTTTTTATGTTGATTAAAATCTCCAACGACAAATATTTCCTTTTTGTTAATTAATTCATTGCCTTTCAGTAAAAATAAAACTTCAATATAATCAGCTTCAGTGTTAGAATCAATTCCGTTGAATGTATTTATTAAATATGAACCATTAATATCTGGATTGTACGTATAATTTTGGTTTACTCTTAAATCGTTGTAATTGATAACAGCTGAATAAGTTTCATCTTTAAAAATTTTATAAATATTACCTCCAGGAGTTCTGTAATCTTGAATATCTATGAAATGATATTCGTTCCCTGACTCAAAAATTCTATCATCACTATATTGATAATCAAGTTTGTTATAATTATTAAATGTTGGGTATCCAGCATTGGTCATGGTTTTCCAAATATTGTTTTGAATTATATAAAATTTTAATTGTGATTCAGGTCTCTGTATTTTTAATTTAGCATAGTCAAACGAAAACTCAATACTATGATGTGAATCAATAAGTTGTAGGTTCCTTGTTCTTTTAATTTTTACAGTAAAGTCTGATTTTTTATCGAATACTATGAATTTTTCAATCAATACAGGCTCTCGATTACTGTTCCAAATTTTTAAAAAATAGTTTCCACTTTTTGTAATTTTGGTATTTGAGTTAGGCAATTCTAAGCTGTAATTTATAAAATCCTGAAGAGTATTATATGAGTATTCAAAATCTTTGATTCTTATATCATCATAACCATCAATATATTCACTTTTAACAAGCCTGCTTTTTCTCCATTCTGCGTCAGCTCTCTCAACAGTATAATAATAAAACTCATCGTTCGCTCTTAAATCATCAAACTTCAATGTCAGTTTTTGGTTAATTTCTAAAATTGGTAAAGAAGCTTGTATATCATCTACATAAAAAAATACAGACTTAATATTACTTGGTCTTTCAAATTTTTCTGAATTTTGAGAAAAACATTGAAAAAATATTAAAAAGAATAATAATTTTTGTTTAACAGAAATATTCAATATGAAATAGGGTTTTAAATTTTTACAGGTTAAGAGGAATATTTTATTTAAGTGTATCTTTTTCAAAGTTAAACAAACCATATTTAGTTTTTTATTTTATATAATTTTTAAATACAAAAACTTCTTTTTTATCTTTCAGTACTTTAAATTTGTTCAAAGAATTAACAAAGCATGTATATGGATATAACCTTGAAAAAAGGTTTAAACATACCACTTAGTGGAGAAGCAAAGAAAAAACTAAATACGTTTACTCCTTCAAATTCTTTTGCAATAAGTCCTAAAGACTTTCACGGGATTACCCCAAAACTAATGTGTAAAGAAGGTGATGAAATATCCTTAGGCCAGCCTTTATTTTATTCAAAATCTAATCCCGAAATTATGTTTGTTTCACCATCAAGTGGAAGGATTAGTAATATAATCAGAGGTGCTAGAAGAAAAATTTTATCAATTGAGATAATTGGAAATAAAAAAAAGTCAGCCCTAAAGCACAAGATACCGTCATTTTCCAAAATTACACCTAATCATATAAAAAAACTATTATTTTCATCTGGTTGTTGGCCTTTTATTAAGCAAAGACCATATGATATTGTAGCAGATCCAAATTTATATCCCAAGTCCATTTTTATTTCCGCATTATCAACTGCACCACTTGGAGCCGATGTAATTTTTTCACTTCAGGGTAAAGAAGATGACTTCAAGCTAGGTATTAAAGTCTTAAAAAAACTTACTAAAAAAATTAATCTGTGCGTTTCTCCCATTGAAAAATCTTTTTTGAACAAAATTGAAGGAGTTGAATTACACAAAATAAATGGAAAACACCCCGCAGGTAATGTTGGAGTTCAAATTCATCACATTGATCCTATTAATAAAGGTGATATAGTTTGGGTTATAAACCCACAAGATGTTGGTCTTATTGGAAGTTTTTTTAAAAATGGTGAATTTAACCCACGCAGAACAATAGCAGTGGTTGGACCCGCTGTAAAATTTCCAAGTTATTTTGAAGTTACCATTGGTTCTGCAATTAAGCCACTTGTCGAACAAGTTGGTGTTAATTCTAATTCACCTGTGAGAATAATAAATGGTAACGTGTTAACTGGAAATAAAGTTGGTATTGGCGAGAATATTGGGTTTTATAATGATACAATTTCATTAATTAATGAAGGTAATTATTACAGGATGTTTGGTTGGCTACCTTTCACAGGATTTAATATTTTTAGTATGTCGAGAACATCTTTGTCATGGTTAATGCCAAAAAAAACCTATTCACTTGATACAAACATGAATGGGGAAGAGCGTGCATTGGTTGTAACAGGTGAGATGGAGAAAGTCATGCCAATGGATATTCTCCCAATGCAATTATTGAAGGAATGCATGGCACAAAATATTGACAAGATGGAGGCTTTAGGTATATATGAAGTTGCACCTGAAGATTTTGCATTAATTGATTATACTAGTTCTTCGAAAATTGAAGCACAAGAAATAATAAGAGATGCATTGGATTTAATGATTAATGAGGTTGGTTAAATTTTTTATATGGTAAGAAAAATCTTAGACACTATTAAAAGACCCTTTGAAAAGGGTGAGAAGTTCGAGCGTTTTGCACCTGCGATAAATGCTTTTGATACTTTTTTATTTGTTCCAAATCACACCACCAAAAAGGGTGCTCACATTAGAGATGCTGTGGATATGAAGAGAACAATGGTAACTGTTATTATTGCCTTAATACCTGTTTTGATTTATGGCATTTATAATACGGGTTACCAGTATTTTATTCAAACCGGTATACAACCATCTTTTTTTGAATGTTTCCTTCACGGGTCAGAAAAAATTATTCCAATGATCATTGTTTCCTACGCTGTAGGTCTAATTATTGAATTTGCTTTTGCAGTGTATCGTGGGCATGAAGTTAATGAAGGTTTTTTAGTTACTGGACTTTTAGTACCGATGATTATGCCAGTTGATATCCCACTTTGGATGGTTGGTCTCTCAGTAGCTTTTGCCGTATTAGTTGCAAAAGAAGCTTTTGGTGGAACAGGTATGAATATTTTAAATCCAGCTTTAACAGCACGTGCTTTTGCATTTTTTGCTTATCCAACTTATATGTCCGGAAATAAAGTTTGGGTTTCTGAGGCATCAAATGTGGATGCAATATCAGGCGAAACGATATTGGGAAGTTTAGCATCTGGAAATAATACAGAATATATGTTTAGTCAAATGTTCATGGGCTCAATACCAGGTTCTATCGCTGAAACTTCAACTTTTTGGGTGTTAATTGGAGCTTTAATACTATTAATAACAGGAGTAGCTAGTTGGAGAATTATGGTTGGTAGTATTTTAGGTGCTGCTGTTACTGCCTTCCTTTTTAATTTATGGGGGGCAAACGCACTAATGTCATTCCCATGGTATAACCAACTTATAGTGGGAGGCTTTGCTTTTGGGATAGTTTTTATGGCCACAGATCCAGTATCTGCTGCTCAAACTCTCAAAGGTAAATGGATTTATGGAATCTTAATCGGAATTTTGTGCATATTAATCAGAGTTTTCAATCCTGCATACCCTGAAGGAGTTATGTTAGCAATTTTATTAATGAATGTATTTGCTCCGACTATTGATCACTATGTTGTAGAAAGCAATATTAAAAGAAGAAAAAAGAGAATGATTTCAAATATTAAACCTGTTTAATGAATAGAGATTCAAACATATATACTTTTGGTTTTGCTGCAGTTATGGTAGTTATAGTTGCTTCAGTACTGGCTTTTACTTCAAGCTCTCTAAAGGACTTACAAAATGAAAATATTAGAAATGAAAAAATGAAAAATATTTTATCTACTGTTGGTGTTGATGTTTCAAGAGAAGATGCTCAGGAATACTATGATAGAATTATTACACAGCAACTTGCTGTAAAGTCAGATGGTTCAGTAAATTCAGCATTAAATCCCTTTGAGGATATTGATTTAGTAAAAGAAATTAAAAAAGAAAAGGACTTACAAAACTTCCCACTTTACGTAGCAGAGATTGATGATGAAAAATTTTATATTGTTGAACTGCGGGGCTTTGGTTTGTGGGATGCAATTTGGGGATATATTTCTTTTCAAAGCGATTTTAACACTGTCAATGGGGTGTCGTTTGACCACAAGGGCGAGACGGCAGGTTTAGGTGCCGAGATTACAAAAGATTGGTTTAAAAACAGTTTTGCTGATGAAAAAATTTTTAATTCTTACGGTGAGTTCGTTGGTATAACTGTTCTTAAGGGTAATAATGATCCAAAAAATAAAGATAAAAATGATCATGAAGTAGATGCAATTTCAGGTTCAACAATTACTGGAGATGGTGTTACAGATATGATTTATGAAAGATTAGAAAATTACATTTCATATATGAAAATAAACTTAATTATCTGATTTAAAAATATTGAATAATGTCTAAAGAAAGTCCCAAAAAAAATACTTCAATTCTTTTTATTTCAAAGGAAAAGGAACCGCTATTTTCCAAAAAAAACAGAAAACTTCTTAGCGACCCTTTGGATGACAATAACCCAATTACTGTACAAGTTTTAGGTATTTGTTCTGCTCTTGCAATAACAGTGCAGTTAGAACCTGCAGTTGTAATGACAATGTCTGTAATTTTTGTTATGGCTTGTAGTAACGTAATTATTTCTTTGCTTAGAAATTTAATTCCTAATCGAATTAGAATTATTGTTTTTCTTGTTGTTATCTCATCTCTGGTTGCTCTTGTGGACGAAGTGTTGAGGGCTTACGCCTATGATGTTAGCAAGCAGCTTTCAATTTTTATTGGTCTAATAGTAACTAATTGCATAGTAATGGGTAGGCTAGAAGCATTTGCTTTAGGAAATGGGGTTTGGAAATCATTTTTGGATGGAGTCGGTAATGCTGCTGGTTATGGTTTAATGTTAATAGCAGTTGCATTTTTTAGAGAACTTTTAGGATCTGGAAAGCTATTTGATATTCAAGTTATTCCACAATTTATTTATGACGAATTTGGTTATCAAAATAATGGATTTATGTTGCTGTCTCCGATGGCATTAATAACTTTGGGTCTCATTATTTGGGCTCAAAGAGCTAGAAATAGAAAACTAATTGAAAAAAATTAATAATGGATTTAATTAATCTTTTTGTTAAAAGCATTTTTATAGAAAATATGGTTTTCGCTTATTTTTTAGGGATGTGTTCTTACCTAGCAATTTCAAAAACATTGAAAAACGGAATTGGTATGGGCTTAGCTGTTACTTTTGTTCTTACTGTTACCGTTCCTATCAATTTCCTACTTTACGAATATATTTTAAAGCCAGGTGCCTTAAGTTGGGCTGGTACTCAATTTGCCCAACTTGATTTAAATTTTTTGAGTCTAATTATGTTTATTGCTGTAATTGCTTCTATGGTTCAATTAGTGGAAATGATTATGGAAAAATTTTCTCCTTCTTTATACGGCTCGTTGGGTATTTTTCTACCACTTATAGCTGTTAATTGTGCTATATTGGGTGGTTCACTTTTTATAAAAATTAAAGATATTACTAACATTACCGAAGCTGGTGTCTATGGTTTTGGATCTGGAGTGGGTTGGTTTCTTGCAATTGTCGCAATTGCTGCAATTAGAGAAAAAATATCTTACTCTAATGTACCAGCTCCGCTTAGAGGTTTGGGTATAACCTTTATTATCACTGGACTTATGGCGATTGGTTTCATGAGTTTTATGGGAATTAAATTATAGATATGGATTTTACAGTTGTATTTACAAGTATAGCAGTTTTTTTAACGATTATTTTTTTATTGGTTGGAATGCTTCTAGGAGTCAAAGCAAGATTATTACCTTCTGGGCCAGTAAAACTTCTAATTAACGGAGAGAAGGACGTTGAAGTATCCTCTGGTGGTACCCTTTTATCTACTCTTGGAGATAACAAGATTTTTCTTCCATCTGCTTGTGGTGGAGGTGGTACTTGTATTCAGTGTAAGTGTGTTATAAAAGAGGGAGGTGGGGAGATTTTACCAACTGAAGTCCCACATTTCTCAAGAAAAGAAATTGCAGATGGTTGGAGATTGGGATGCCAAGTAAAGGTCAAGGACGATATGGTAATTGAAGTACCCGAGGAAGTTTTTGGTATAAAAAAATATGAGGCGAAAGTTTTAAGAAACTGGAATGTTGCCTCATTTATAAAGGAATTTGTGATTGAAATTCCTGAGGAAATGAAATATGAAGCTGGAGGTTATATTCAAATTGAGATTCCAAAATGTGAGGTTGACTACAAAAATATTGATATATCTGCTCACCCTGATGAACACCCAGATGACATAGAAAAGTTTAAATTAGAATGGGATAAGTTTAAGTTGTGGGATTTAAAAATGAAAAATAGTGATTCAGTCGAACGTGCTTATTCAATGGCTTCATTTCCTGCTGAAGGAAAAGAAATTATGTTGAATGTACGTATTGCAACACCTCCTTTTGATTCAAAAAAAGGTGGGTGGGCTGATGTGAACCCTGGAATTGCTTCGTCTTATATTTTTTCAAAAAAACCTGGTGATACAGTCACAATTTCCGGACCATATGGAGAATTTTTCATTAATCATTCTGATGCAGAAATGCTATATGTTGGTGGTGGTGCAGGAATGGCTCCAATGCGGTCTCATTTATATCATCTATTTAGAACATTAAAAACGGGGAGAAAAGTAACTTTTTGGTATGGTGGTCGTTCAAAACGTGAATTGTTTTATTTAGATCATTTTAAATCTTTGGAGAAAGATTTCAAGAATTTTAAATTTTATGTCGCTTTATCAGAACCACTAGAGGAAGATAATTGGAAGGTTAGAGAGAGTTTGGATGGTGAGGGAGATGGCTTTATAGGTTTTGTTCATCAGGTAGCTATTGATAATTATTTAAATCTCCACGAATCACCTGAGGATATTGAAGTGTATTTTTGTGGTCCTCCTTTAATGAATCAAGCTGTGGAAAAGATGGCTGAAGATTTTGGTGTACCTCCAGAGAATGTAAGATTTGATGACTTTGGTGGCTAGAATTCTTGTAATTATTTTTTTAATTAATTCATGCAATAAAGTTTCAGAGCTCAAATCATACAATGGTTTTGCTTTTGGAACTACGTATTCAATAATTTTACAAAGCGATAGTGAGTTACAAATAAAGCAATTAGTTGAATCAATTGTTGTAAGGATCAATAAATCTATGTCCACTTACATTGAAAATTCAATCATAAGTAATGTTAATGTTGGTAATCAAGTTGAAATCGATACAGATTTTGAAAATGTTTTCAATGCCTCAAAGTTAGTTTGGCAACAATCAAAGGGCTATTTTGATCCAACTGTTGGTTCATTGGTTAATGCTTATGGGTTTGGACCATCAAAGCCAATTAATAGCTTGAATGCGAAGGCAATTGACAGTCTGCTCGAATTTACTGGTTTTTCAAAAATCAAAATGAGTAACAACAACACAATTAAAAAAGACGATAAGAGAATATATATTGATTTTAATGCAATTGCTAAAGGATATGCAGTTGATATAATATCAAAGGAGTTAAGAGAATTAGGCTATAAAAACTTTCTGGTTGAAATTGGAGGAGAAGTATTTGCAGAGGGAATAAATCCTTTAAAGGGTACTATGTGGACAATTGGCATCGATAACCCTCTTCAAAAACAGTCAAGAGATTTTATTTCATCAATTCAAATTAGGGGTAAGGGAATGGCTACTTCTGGAAATTACAGAAAATACAAAATTGATAAAAATTCTGGAGAAAAATATGTCCATACAATCAACCCTCTAAATGGTCTACCTGTTAAAAGTAATATATTAAGCGCGACTGTAGTTGCGGAATCGTCAATGTTAGCTGATGCTTATGCGACCGCATTAATGGCTATGCCATTAAATGAAGGTGAAAAATTAGTAAGTACTTTAGATAATGTTGAGGCAATGTGGATTATTTCTGAAAATAAAAACTTTAAAATTGTTAAATCTAGCAATTTTAAATATGATTCTATTTAGTTTTTGTACACAAAGGAATATACTCATCCTTTGTTACCCGATATCTTGCTATTTCATCTCCACTAAGCTTGCTTCCATATTTGATTTTGTCGACATAAAAACCAACAGCTTGCAATTTTTTAAAATAATCTAGTCCATAAACTCTTAGATGATCATATTGTCCAAAAACTCTAATCCTATCTTCTTTTTTCGTTATTGTATCATCCTCAAAAGTTTTTTTAAGATTTTTATTTAGGGGAACTTGCATTATTGCTTTTCCACCAGGTTTTAATACACGAAAAATTTCTTTGATTGCCGATTCGTCGTCTTTTATGTGTTCAAGAACATGGTTACATAAAACCCAATCAAAATATTTATTTTCAAATGGTAAATCACAAATATCAGCCTTAATTTTAGCGAGTGGAGAGTTTAAATCACATGAGTAATAATCAATATTTTTTATTGAATTTATTTTTTTTATAAATGCAATTTCGGGTGCTATGTGAAGAACTTTTGATTTTTTTTTGAAAAAATCTGTTTCTCTATTTAAAAAAAGCCATAAAAGACGATGCCTCTCAAGGGACAATGTCCCTGGACTTAAAACACTTTTTCTGGTCTTAACGTGGCCATAATTTAAAAAATCTCTGTAGCTCCTTTGATTTATTGGATCTGTATATTTTTTTCCCCTGTAAATCAAATCTAATATTGGTAATAAAAAAAATAATTTATGTAAAAAATTTCTTGGAAAAACTCTAACAATGAAAAGAAAAATTTTTTTCATAACATCAAATAATTATAAAAACGGCTTTTCTTCATCAGTATGAATACCAAGTACATCATAAATAAATTTAAACGTTGAAAGTAATTTTGGTTTACCGTTAATTATGGCAACATTATGTTCAAAATGAGCACTTGGCTTACCATCTGCAGTTTTAATTGTCCAGCTATCATCTAGTTGAATAATTTTTTCTGTTCCCATATTAACCATGGGTTCTATGGCAACAACCATTCCTTCTTTTAAAACTTTACCAGTACTTCGCTTTCCATAATTTGGAATTTCAGGTTTCTCGTGCATATTTTTCCCTATGCCGTGCCCAACCAACTCCCTAACAACACCATAGCCGTAACTCTCAACATAATTTTGTATGCTGTATCCAACATCACCAACTCTATTACCTGAGCTAAATAAACTAATTCCTTTATACAATGATTTTTTTGTTATGTCTAAAAGCTTCTTTTTTTCTTCGCTAATTTCTCCTACTGAAAATGTGTATGCGTGATCTCCATAAAAGCCATTTTTTAGTACACCACAATCAATTGAAATTATTTCTCCCTCTTTTAAAATTTTTTTACTAGGTATCCCGTGTACAACTTCATTATTTGGACTTATGCATAGTGTATTAGGAAAACCATACAAACCTAAAAAACCAGGTTCCGCATTATTATCTCTTATATATTCCTCAGCTTTTTTATCAAGTTCTAAAGTTGTAATTCCTGGCTTAATTTCGACAGCTAACATTCCTAGTGTCTTTGAAACTAGTTGAGCACTTTCTCTAATTAATTCAATTTCGAAATTTGATTTTACAATTGACATTACAATTCATAAACATTTTTATAATTATTGTCTTTGCAAATAGCCAATATATCATCTTCAATAAAATCAACAGGAAACTCTACGATTCTATTGACTTCTTTTCCATTCTCCACAAAAATGAAAGTTGGTACGTACTCGATTTCGTAATTATTAGCTATCCCTGTAGGAGTTTTTTTATCTAAATCAACTGCAATTATTCTTAGCTCATTTTTGAAGTCCAATTGATTTATAACTTTTAAAAATGTCGGTACATGAGTCTGACTATCTTCACACCACGTTCCCATAAATAATAATATGTCATATTTATTTATTAGGGGTTTTAGTTTTTCCATAGTATCGTCATAAGGTTCGTAATTATCATATTCAGAAACAAACCAGGATTTATGTGGAAATTTTTTTAAATCATTTATATCAATTTCACCAATTAAGTCAGTGTTACATGATGACATTATAAAAAGCATAGCTAAGAATTTGATTTTCATATTAGAGATTTAGCATTCATTGTTGATCGTTGATTGATTTTTAATATTTTTAAAATTGTTGGAGCTATGTTACTTAAATTCCCCTCATCTATCTTTTTAAATTTATTATCAATCAAATATATCGGTACAAGGTTAGTTGTGTGTGAAGTATTCGGACTACCGTCGGAATTAATCATTTTTTCACAATTTCCGTGATCAGAAATTATTAAAATTGAATAAAAATTTTTAATTGCCGCATTAACTATTTTTTTGGCGCACTCATCAACAACTTCACATGCCTTTATAGCTGCATTCATATTACCAGTGTGACCTACCATATCTGGATTAGCAAAGTTCAAGCAAATAAAATCATATTTTTTTTCAATTATAATTGGTATAAGTTTATCGGTTATATTATATGCGCTCATTTCTGGCATCAAATCATATGTTGAAACATTTGGTGATGGACATAAAATTCTATCTTCATTTTTAAATGGTTCTTCTCTGCCACCGTTGAAGAAAAAAGTTATGTGTGGATATTTTTCTGTTTCGGCAATTCTTAATTGTTTTTTACCATTTTTTGATAGGATTTCTCCAAGAGTATCTTTGAGGTTTTCTTTTTTATAAATTATATTTAAGTTTTTGAAGGAATCATCGTAATTAGTCATGGTAAGGAAGTGCAATGAGAGAGGAGTCATTCCATAATCATCAATTTTTTTTTGAGTAAGTGCATAAGTCAATTGCCTGCCTCTATCTGTCCTAAAATTAAAAAATATTACTACATCATTTTCAGTTATTCTACTTTTTTCAACTTCTTCAGCATTACCTAAAGTTATGGGTTCGATAAATTCATCAGTTATTCCCTTTGAATAACTTTCTACAATTGTTTTGTTTAAATTTTTGGAATTATTTCCTAGACCTTCAACAAGTAATCTGTATGCTTTTTTGGTTCTATCCCATCTATTGTCTCGATCCATTGCATAATATCGCCCAATAACACTTGCGATAATTGCATTTGTATTTTCACAATAATCATTTAATTCATTCAAAAAATTAATTCCTGATTTGGGGTCAACATCTCTTCCGTCTGTAAAAGCATGAATAAAACAATTAGGTATTTGAAAGGAATTCACATTTTTAATTATCGCTTTTAAGTGGTTGATGTGAGAGTGAACTCCACCGTTTGAAACTAGACCAATTAAATGAACATTTTTATTGAATTTTTTCGCGTAATTTAAAGCGTCTGTTAATATCTTATTTTTATTAAAATCACCACTTTTTATATCCTTATTAATTTTTTGTAAATCTTGGTAAACAATACGTCCAGCGCCTAAATTTAAATGTCCAACTTCGCTATTTCCCATCTGACCTTTAGGCAAACCAACATGATTTCCATATGTGTGAAGTACATTTTTTGAAGTTGTATTTGATAAGCTATCAATAAATGGTGTATTAGCATTATCATTTGCAGAAATTTTTGGATTAGGAGAAATACCCCAGCCATCAAGAATCATCAATAAAACTTTTTTATTCATTTGTTCTTTATAAAATAAAGATACTTCAAAGCTAACATTATTTAAAGCTCTGGAATTAGTATTGGATTAATTCCGAAAAAATATTTTTGCATATAATTATTCCAGAAATTTATGTCAATGATTTCACTTCCACTCACATTAGTGGTTTTAAAATAAGCAAAACCAGTTCTGGTGTCATAAGATTTAATAATTTCAATTGCATCAGGTTTGTAGCTGTAATGCCATGGTTCATACAAAAACCCATTTCTATCTTTGTCGTCAGTGTAAACTAAATAAAATCCATATTTATGAGCATTTTTCATCATCCAATTGTGTAAGGGTTCAAAAGGACCGCCATTGTGAAATTTATTTGAGTTCAATAAATGTTTTTCAATTACATTTCTATCAGTAATATCGATTTCAGTTCCCCAATGGTGTCGAGAAGTGCCTGGTACTGCAGAATATCTTAAAATCATATTTAGTGATTCGCGCGTGTTGTTTCCTTCGTCAGAAAATCTTTTGAATTTTTTGTTCCATAATTTTTTTTGCTTGTCAAATGTTCTGAAACTTGAAACAATTTGCAAGTCAATACCATAATTTTTTGCTGCTTTTTGCATATCTAAAAAAGCCAAACTTGTATTTTTAGTAAGCTTATGAAACTCATCATGAATAACCAAATGAGATGTATCAATGCCGATTAAGTTTGTTATGTTTATTTGACAATTAACAAATTGGTAAGCAAATATTATAATTATTAATTTCCTCATAATTTCTTTATCATTTTGAAATGTTCGCCACCATATTCAAGTCTAAATTTTTTACCAATTATACTAAAACCACATTTTTTATAAAAGTCTACTGCATCAATTCTTGCATTTAGCCAAATTAGATTTATACGATGTTTATTTATTTTTTTCTCAGCTTCTATAAACATATTTATTCCAATCCCTTTACTCTGATATTTATTTAAACCAGCCATACCTCTAACTTGAGCGTTAGGGGTTTGATAATTTGAATATTTTGGATTTATTAGTATAGATAATACTGCTACCATTTTTTTTTTAATAAACCCACCAAGGTGAATTGTTGAAACGTCATCATCAAGTTCCATATAACAACTTGACAGTGGCAAATTTTTTCTTAGTACAGGGTGTCTAACTTCATAAGTTTTTTTAGCATCAATGACTTTATATTGTAGATTTGCGATTATCTCCACACTATGGAAGTAAAATTTAAATTTCTAAAATTAGGGAATATTAAAGAACTTATTCCATTGATGCAAAATTTCACAAACAATAAATATACAGACTCAGTACTCATTAATAGATTTAAAAACATGTTCAATCATGAGTATGATTGTCTAGGAATCTATGTAAATAAAAATTTAGTGGGTTTATGTGGATTATGGTACCAGACACGTCATTATTCTGGAAAAAGTTGTGAGATTGATCATCTTTACATATTGCCAGATTATCAAAATAAGGGTGTTGGTTCAAAATTAGTTTTTTGGATTGAAAATTATTTAAAGAAATTAGGCTACGAGGCGCTTGAATTAAACGCATACAAAGAAAATACTAAATCTCATGAGCTTTATAAAAGATTAGGTTTTGACCATCTTGGATTTCATTTTGTAAAGCGTTTAGCCTAAAAATGTATATTTGTTTCAAGCGGGAGTAGCTCAGTTGGTAGAGCGTCAGCCTTCCAAGCTGAATGTCGCCGGTTCGAACCCGGTCTTCCGCTCAGCAATTAATAAAATGTTAAGATTTTTCTTCTTTCTGTTGATTTGTCAAATATGCCTGTCCCAAACTGATTATCGAACCTGGCTGAGAGGGAAGGTTTTATATCAAAATTCAAATGTGATTTCTGCAAATGTTATCAATACATCCACTGAAAAAGCAACAATTACAGATGAAAATGGAGAATTTGCAATTGAAGTGATGTTAAATGATGAATTGCTATTTACTTCACTACAATATAAAATTAGAAGTGTTAGAATAACAAAAGAAATTTTACAAAAAAGCAGGTTAGTGATTGATGTCAATGAAAAAGTGACAGAACTTGACGAAGTAGTTGTAACGCCTAGTCAGAGACAAAAATTTTTAGATTTAAAATCTGAAGAATTTAAAAAATTTGATTACAATCGAGACAAATCTACAAGAGTTGAAAATGTAATTCAGCGCCAAAATCAATTGTATAATGGTATTAATTTTGTGAATGTTTATAAGGCTCTTTCTAGACTAGTCGTTTCTAAATCTAAACAAAAGAACAGTGAAGTAAGTTTAAAACCAAGTGATGTGATTGTTCAACTTTTTGATGAATTTTTTTTTATAAATGAACTCAAAATTGAAAAAGATAAAATAGGACAGTTTTTAATTTATTGTGACGATAATATTAAAACAAATGAACTCTTATTAGATAAGTCCAATTTTGAAATTATGGACTTTTTGGTAAAATCAAGTGTAAACTTTAAGAAAAAACTTCGATGAAATTATTTTTTAAAATTTTCATATTTTTCATATTTACACCTCTTCACAAATATTATTTAAGTACAACTGAAATTTTTTATAATGAAAAGAAAAAGAGTATTGAAATTATTTCAAATTTTCATATTGATGACTTACAGAAATCGTTATCCTCTTTTTCAAATTCATCTGTTTCATTAGATATTGAAAATGGAAGTTCAAAAGATGAAAAAAGGATATTAATTAATTATTTTAAAAACCATTTTATACTAAATGGAATTGGTGACGATACAGAATTTGAATTTGTGGGATGGGAATTTGATAACCAGTTTATAAAAATTTATATTGCTATTAATAAAGTAAATGATTTTAATTTTATTTCTTGTACAAATACACTTCTAATTGACGAATTTCCGGAGCAAAAAAATATTGTAAATGTTAATTTTTTTAAAAAAAAATCAAGTTATTTGCTTGACTATAACAAAAGAAAAGTAATAATTTTTAAATCTAACTGATGAATAAATTTTTTTCATACATACTTTGTTTTTTTATTTCCCTTTTATCTTTTTCACAAGATCAAAAAAAAATCGGCCATACTAATGAAAATAATTTCAAACAATTATATGATGAGTTTGCTACTCCTAATGCCTATAGATCTGCTTCTGGTGCTCCAGGTCCAAGCTATTATCAGCAAAAAGCTGATTATAAAATGAAAATTTTATTAGATGACGATAAACAAATGTTATACGGTGAGCAGGAAGTGGTATATACTAATAATTCGCCTTCAACTTTGGAATATTTGTGGTTGCAACTCGATCAAAATATTAGAAAAAAAGATTCACCTTCGTTGTTAAAAAACAGCCAGTCAGTTGAAGAAATTAATACTATATCTAGATTTGCCAATTCTCACTTGAAAGAGCCGTTTGATGGTGGATTTAATATAACTTCTGTAACAAATTCAAATGGAGATAATTTATCTTTTACAATAAATCAAACCATGCTTAGAATAAATTTACAAACTCCGATATCTCCCGGAGATGTTTATTCATTTAATGTTAAGTGGTGGTATAATATTAACAATCATGTGATAGACAGGGCACGCTCTGGTTATGAATATTTTGAAGAGGACAATAATAGGGCTTATGTTATTGCACAGTTCTTTCCGCGGATGTGTGTGTACAATGACGTTGAAGGTTGGCAAAACCATCAGTTTTGGGGAAATGGTGAATTTGCTCTTCCTTTTGGTGACTACGAAGTTGACATCACAGTTCCAGCAAATTTTATTTTAGATGCTACTGGAGAATTAATTAACAGAAAAGAAGTTTTTTCAAAAAAAATGATGGAAAGGTACGAACTGGCAAAAAATTCATTTAATAAACCAGTTTTAATTGTAAATCAAGATGAAGCTGAAAAAAATGAAAAAACATCTACTAAAAAAACAAAGACATGGAAATTTAAAGCTGAAAATGTAAGAGACTATGCTTTTGCAGCTTCAAAAAAGTTTATTTGGGATATGATGGCTGTTAAGGTTGGCAATAGAAATGTAATGGCAGTATCTCTATATCCGAAGGAGGGAAATCCTTTGTGGGAAGAATGGTCAACTTTAGCTGTTGCTCAAACGCTAAAAACTGTTTCCGATTTTACTTTTGATTACCCATACCACAAAGCCATTTCAGTACATGCCAAAAATCAAGGCATGGAGTACCCAATGATTTGTTGGAACTACGGTAGACCTGAAAAAGATGGCTCCTACTCGGATAGAGTAAAATTTGGGATGATTAGTGTTATTATTCACGAAATCGCCCATAATTATTTTCCCATGATAGTTAATTCTGATGAAAGACAGTGGGGATGGATGGATGAAGGATTGGACACTTTTGTTCAATATTTGGCAGAGCAGGAGTTTGGTAAAAATTATCCATCGGCAATCAGAGGATATAAAAATTATCCCTCAAGAAGAGGTCCGGCAAAAAAAATAATTTCCTACATGTCATATGATCAAGATTTTCTAGCTCCAATTATGTCTAACCCTGAAAATGTTTATCAACTTGGACCAAATGCATATGGAAAACCTGCAACTGCTTTAAATATATTGAGAGAGACTGTAATGGGAGAAGAATTGTTTGATTTTGCTTTCAAAACATATTCACGTAGATGGATGTTCAAGCACCCAACTCCCGAAGATTTTTTTAGAACAATGGAGGATGCCTCAGCAGTTGATTTAGATTGGTTTTGGAGAGGATGGTTTTATACTACTGACTATGTTGATATAGGAGTTGAAAAAATTAGAGAACTCAAATTTTCGGATAGTGCCCCTGAGGATTATTTAAAAAACTTATCAGACAGAGGAATTGAAATGTCAGATGTCCCACCTCTAATTTTTGCTGTGCAAGATGACAATGAAAATTTTAACGAAATTGAGCCTTTTGAACTTTCCCCAAATTTAAAAAATTACTTAGAAGAAAATTTTACGCAAAAAGAATTGTCTAAATTTTCATCAACCAATTATTTTTATGAAATAAGTTTTAATAAGCCAGGGGGCTTAGTTATGCCTATCATTGTTGAATATACTTATGAAGATGGTACTTCCTTTAGAGAAAAATATCCTGCTCAAATCTGGAGAAAAAATGACAGTGAATATAAACGAGTTTTAGTTTCAAGTAAAAAAATTGTTGGAGTTCAAATAGATCCCGATGAAAAAACTGCTGATGTTAATTCTACCAATAATATCTGGCCAAGAAAAATAAATGAAACCAATTTTGATAAATTTAGAAAAAGAAGGAATTAAATGACAATCATTTTCATTAGCGGAGCTGAAATAATTTTTGTTTTTATGGTAGTTTTACTTGTTTTTGGGGCAAAAAAAGTTCCTGATATCGCCAAAACATTAGGAAAAAGTGTTCAACAAGTGAAAAATGCAAGTAAAGATTTTCGTAAAGAAATTGAAAATACTGCTTCAAATCAAGGTATTGATACTAAAGAAATAGTTGATGAGGTTCAAAATATTAAAACGGAAATTAATAAAATTAAAAATACTGTAAATAGGAAACGCTAGTTTTTTCTAAGCAATGTCAACCCATCTCTTACAGGAAGAATAATACTTTCTACCCTTGAATCATTTTTAACCAATCTATTAAAATTGATTAAGGCCTTTGTTGCCTCATCTTTTGGTTTTTTAAGCACCTTTCCTGACCAAAGAACATTATCTGCTATTATTATTCCTCCTTTATTTACTCGATTAATAATTAAATCAAAATACAGTGGGTAATTTTCCTTGTCTGCATCTATAAATACTAAATCAAATGTACCGCGTATATTAGGAATAATATTTTTCGCCTTCCCTAAATGTTGATTTATTACATTAAAGTAACCAGATTCACAAAAAAATTTGTTTTGAATTTCAATCAACTCCTCGTTCTCATCAATCGTATCTATTGTTCCATTTTTAGTTAGCCCTTCGGCCAAGCAAATTGTTGAATATCCAGTGTATGTACCAATTTCAAGTATTTTATTTGGTGAAACTAACTTTGATAAAAAAGATAAAAGCCTTCCCTGAAAATGTCCGCTCAACATTCTTGGCTGTAAAACAGTTTGGTGCGTTATTTTATTTAGTTTAGTTAAGAGTTTGGGTTCTTGTTCAGTATGTTTTTCAACATATTCTTCAAGATTTTTATCTATAAAATTCATGACTTTTTTGGTCTAGCATATGGAAATCTATTAATGAGTTTAGCTGATAAGTAGCCATCTAGTCCATTAATAGTAACGCTTTTGGCAGTTTGTAAATTTAGCCATCCATCTTTTTCTTGAATTTTATTATCAATAATGTAAATATGCATTATTTCACTAACCAACATTAAGGTATCGTTTTCTTTAATGTAATATTCCTCTAGAAATTTACATCCCAATTTTACATTACAATTTTTAACATAAGGAGCATGAAAATTGTCTAGGTATTCTTCTTCGAGTTCAGTCTTATCAAATTCTGATATATCGGAAGAGTATTTAGCTGACGTATGATGCGCGTCCTCAACTTGATTTTTCTTGATGTGATTTACTGTAAAAACTCCTGTATCCTTGATATTTTTGTAAGTGTCTCTTGGGACAGTTGTAGGTCGTAAAATGAAACCAATCAACGGAGGATTACTGCCAAGGTGAGTAATGCTACTAAAAACTGCAACATTAGTATTTCCGTTTGTAGATTTGGTTGCTAAAAGATTAGCTGATTTGAATCCAGTACAACTATTAATCATGTTTAGTCTAAATATTTTATCAAGATTGTCAATATCGTCTCTAGAATAATAAATCATAGTATGAAAATACAAACATAAAGTTATTAGAACTAATTTATTTATTTTTGAATCCTTTTGGGTCATTAACTCAGTTGGTTCAGAGTGTCGCCTTGACAGGGCGGAAGTCACTGGTTCGAATCCAGTATGACCCACAAAAAAAATATGTACTGATAATCAACGCTTTACAAAATTAGAAAGTGTTCCCAAATTTTGACTCGAACTAGTGAA
>MDTB01114408.1_pt1 | contig 28771 bp, 24 predicted proteins | sample 811161 | NCBI WGS metagenome assembly MDTB01 (sample SAMN05326650, study PRJNA326480) | marine metagenome | isolation source: seawater | place: Mediterranean Sea | collected 2009
AAAGCAGTCTTTAGCTAGTCATCTGGGTTAGTTGCTTGAGCTTAAGAGCGATCTTAAGCCTAGACAAATGATAAGTTTAAACGACAGAACCCGGCTTATAATTTATCTGGCAATCCTTTAAATAAAAATTCTGATTATTCTGTTTCATATTTGTTCTTAAAAATTTGAATTTTTAATAAAACTTAAGTATTGACGGTTGCATATAAAACCCATAATATCCCATAAATACCCAAATATGGGTTAAATATATGGATTATGTTTTTATCTACTTACGAAAACAAACTGGACAAAAAAGGAAGGGTTTCTGTGCCTGCTTCTTTTAGATCATATTTATCAAATTTAGGATACAATGGATTAATTTGTTATCCATCTTTTAACAATCAATGTATAGAATCTTGGCCACAAGATAGAATAGAAAAAATCTCAAATGCAATTGATTCATTAAATCCGTTCGAAGAGAAAAAAGATTATTTTGCTACATCTATTTTATCTGAAAGTGTTAATTTACAATTTGATAGTGAGGGTAGAATTTTACTGACAGAAAAATTATTAAAACATGCCAAAATAAAGCATAGCATGTTGTTTGTTGGACAAGGTAAAACATTCCAGATATGGGAACCAACAACTTTTGAAAAATTTAGGGTTACCGCAAAAAGAAAATCAAACATTCATAGGGCAAGCCTTAAATGGGAAAAACAATTTAACAATTAGAGGGGGACAAATGACAATTAATTTTAAAACACCAGATATAAGAGAATTAAAACCAAGGATATTAGTTCTTGGAGTTGGTGGAGCTGGTGGAAACGCAATTAATGGAATGATCGAAGCAGGCTTACAAGGAGTAGAATTCATTGCAGTTAATACAGATGCTCAAGATTTAAATTCTAGTAAAGCTAAAGCAAAAATTCAAATTGGTTCAAATTTAACGAAGGGACTTGGTGCAGGGGCGAAATTAGATATTGGGCAAGCAGCAGCGGACGAGTCACTTAATGATATAGTAAACGTATTACAAGGTGCCAATATGGTCTTTATTACCGCTGGTATGGGTGGAGGAACAGGCACGGGATCTGCTCATGTTATTGCAAGAGCAGCTAAAGAATTAAATATTTTAACTGTTGGCGTTGTTACACTTCCATTTTTATACGAAGGCCCTTCAAGAATGAGAAGAGCACAACAAGGTTTGGAAGAATTAAGAAAACATGTAGATACTATAATTGTGGTTCCCAATCAAAATTTATTTAAGATTGCCAGTGAACAAACTACTTTTGAACAATCTTTTGAATTATCTAATGAAGTTTTATTACATGGCGTTCAAAGTGTAACAGATTTAATGGTAAGACCTGGATTGATAAATTTAGATTTTGCTGACGTTGAAACTGTTATGAGTTCAATGGGGAAAGCAATGATGGGTACTGGCCAGGCCGAAGGTGAGGGTCGAGCGATAAAAGCTGCAGAAATGGCAATAAGCAATCCATTGATTGATGATTATACTTTAAAAGGTGCAAAGGGGCTATTAGTTAATATAACAGGTGGAAAAGATCTTAAACTTTTTGAGGTTGATGAAGCTGTTAATAAAGTTAGATCAGAGGTCGATCCTGAAGCAGAATTAATTATAGGAGCTATCACTGACTCTTCACTTGATGGATTTATGAGAGTATCAATTGTTGCTACATCTTTAGATGGACAGCAGCCAGAAGCTAAATCAGTAATAAATATGGTTCATAGAATTCAAAATAGAAATCCAGGATATTCTGATTTTTCAAATATTTCCCCAACTCAATCTTTTAATTTTCAAAATAATTATGCATCAGGACCTGTTACAGATGGAGCGAATGCACTAAAAGTTGAAAGTGAGATTGTTTCAGAAACTCAGATACAGGAATCCAATGCAAACTTAGTTAACGAACAAGTTTTAGAAACTCAAAGTAATGAAATAGTTTCAAGCACAGAAAGTAATACTGAAATTATTCAGGAAACTAACTCAGAACCATTGCCTCTAACAGATGAAATAAAAAATGAAGAAAAACCTTCAAATGGATTAGAAAATTTTGAATTAGAAGATCAGACTCCTGATTTATTTAATTCAGACGAAGAAAAACCAGTAGAAGAACTAGTTTCCACTGAAGATGAAAGGCAAGACTCTGAAGAAGATGAATTAGAAATTCCAGCATTTTTAAGAAGACAAAAAAATTAATGGTCTTCGTAAAAATAAATGATTGCCACCATATTACCGGAGAAAAAAGAACATCATCCGGTTTTGCTACAAGAAATTATTAGCATTATTTCCCCTCAATATGGTGGCACTTTTATCGATTGTACATTTGGACAAGGCGGTTATACAAAAAAAATTTTAGAATTTTCAAATACCGAAGTTATTGGAATAGACAGAGATATAGACACACAAAAGATCTCCAGATATTTTAAAAAAATATATAAAAATAGATTTTTTTTTGAAAATATAAAATTTAGTGAAATTAATAAACTAAAATTAAATAGAAAAAAAATTAAAGCAGTAATTTTCGATTTGGGCTATTCAATAAATCAAATGAAAAATTCTAACAAATGTTTATCTTTTAATTCTATAGGTGATCTTAATATGAGGTTAGGATTAAATGATTTTTCAGCAAAAGAAGTTATAAATAATTTAGATAAAAAAGATTTAGAAAAAATATTTAAATATTTTGGTGATGAAAAAGACGCAAAAAAAATAGCAAATAGAATAGAAAAAATAAGATCTAATCAAAATATTGATACACAACAATTGGTAAGAATAATAGAAACATCAAAAAAAAAAAGAAACTATAAAATTCATAGTGCTACAAAAGTTTTTCAAGCATTAAGAATATTTGTAAATAAAGAAATAAGCGAGCTGATTTATGGTCTCATTAATGCAGTCAAGATTATAGAAAAAAATGGAATAATTGCTGTTGTCACATTTCATTCCATAGAAGATAAAATCGTTAAATATTTCTTCAGAAGTCTGTCCGAAGCCAAAAGTATTTCTAGGTATTTGCCCAAACAAAATACAAAACCCAATATACTTAAATTAGTAAATAAAAAAGCTATATTGCCGTCATACAAAGAAGTTGAAGAAAATCCTACATCAAGATCTGCAAAACTGAGATTTGCTATAAAACAGAAGGATATGAAAAATTTTGAGACAGATATATTAGAAAAATTTAAAAATTTAATAGAGATCGAGAATTATTCAAAAAAATTATGAAAAAAATTATCTTAATTTTTTCAATTATTTCGCTGATTATTTTGACAACTGTTACCAAAAATGCCACTAAAAAGTTAGAAAATGAAATTTTTATCACTAAAGAAAATATTAGAGTATTAAAGGATCAATACGAGCTAGTGGTGTTAGATTATAATTATTTAACCTCTCCCAAAAAATTATTGGAGTATCAATCTAAGTATTTTGAAGCAGATTTAATTCCATTGGAAATTTCAAAAATCAAAAAAATAGAAAAAATAAACGAAAAACTAATTATTAAAGATTTAAATAAAATTCAAAAAAGTAAATGAATAAAATTAACAATGAAAAATTAGTTTTTGAAAATTATGAAAATGAGTTTTCATTTAAAAAAAATAAATCTAATTTAAATATTACTTTTAATAGAATAGCTTTTATATTTTTTGTATTTTTAATAATAAGTTCAATTTATACAATTAAAGTAATATATTTAGGATCGTTAAATACTAAAAATAATCCAAAAAAAAATACTCATATTAAAATAAATTATAGAGCTGATATAGTTGATAGAAATGGAAACTTTTTAGTAAAAACAGTAAATACTATTGATGTAGGAATTAATCCAAATTTAGTAATTGATAAAAAAAAACTTTTAATAAATTTAAAACTTTTATTTCCAAATAAAAATTTTCATGAAATTGAAAAAAAATTAAATAAAAAAAAATTTTTTTATTTAGAAAAGAGGATCAGCCAGGAGAAATATGAAAAATTGAGATTATTAGGAGACAAATCTATAATTTCAGAAGAGCGGATAACAAGAATTTATCCTCAAGAAAATTTATTTAGTCATGTTATTGGACAAATAGATAGAGATAATAATGGCATATCTGGCTTGGAAAAAAGTTATAACTACGAATTAAGAAAAAGAAAAGAGCCACTTAGATTAACTTTGGATACTGATATACAATTTTTAATTAGAGAAGAACTCATAAAATCAAAAGAAATTTTTAATAATATTGGAAGTGCTGCAATTCTTATGGAAGTTAACAATGGCAATATAATTTCAATGGTTTCTTTGCCAGATTTTAATTTAAATAAAAGACAAACAATCGATGATGTAAATTTTATAAATAGATCTTCAATGGGAGTTTATGAACTTGGTTCAGTTTTTAAAACATTTACTTTAGCAGCAGCATTGAATGAAGAAATTATAGAAACAAATACAATGTTTAAAGATTTAGAAAAAAAAATTTATTGTGCCGGAAATCCAATTGAAGAATATGATAAGGAAATCCCAGCTGATCTTACTGCTGAGGAAATATTAATAAGGTCTGGAAATATTGGGTCAGTTAGAATCGCTCAGAAATTAGGAATAGAAAAATTCGAGTCGTTTTTAAAAAAAATTGGAGTTTTAGATAAATTGCAATTTGATTTAGAGGAAGTAGGTACTCCAAAAATTGGAAGATGGGGAAAATGTAAATTGGCAACCGTAGCCTATGGTCATGGAATATCTACAACTCCTTTACAATTAGCAAAAGCATATTCTATAATTACTAATGGAGGATATTTTATAGAGCCTACCTTAATTTTAAAAGAACAAAAAAAATCTAATCAAAGAAGAAGAATTTTAAAAAAAGAGATTTCAGAAAAAATAAATCCAATATTAAGAAAAGTTGTATCTTCAGAAGAGGGTACTGCAAGTTTTGCAAATGTTAAGGGATATGAGATTGGAGGCAAAACTGGAACAGCTGATCAACCAAAGAGTGGAGGATATTCAAAAAAAAAAATAAATACTTTTGCAGCTGTATTTCCAACTTCTAAACCAAAATTTACTCTAGTGGTTTTGTTAGATGAACCAAAACCTAATAAAGAATATGTTTATAATTATAGAGATGAAAGAACACCATACAAAGGAAATTGGAGAAATACAGCGGGCTGGACTACAGTTGAAATAACAGGCAAAATTATAGAAAAAATTGGACCCATTTTAGCCACAAAATATCTAGAGTTTAATTAGGTTCATGTTAATTGGAAATTTTTTTAAAGATATAAAATATAAATATAAAAATCATTTTTTTTCTGGCTTAAGCTTTAACAGCGCTGAGTGCAAAAAAAATAATATTTTTTTTGCTATAAAAGGGACAAGTATGAATGGTGAAGAATTCATAAAAAATGCAATCAAAAATGGAGCAAAAACAATAGTTTCTGAAAGAAAATTTCATGGCCTAAAAAAAAAAATTTTGTACATTAGTTCAAAAAATGTAAGAAAAACACTGTCCGAGATTAGTTATAAAATTTGCAAAAAAAAACCCAAAAATCTAATTGCAGTTACAGGAACAAACGGTAAATCTTCAATTGTAGATTTTTATTATCAAATTTTAAATATTAATAAAAAAAAAGTCGCATCAATTGGTACCTTGGGTGTTAAAACTAAATCAAAAAAAATCAAGGTAACAAACACTACATTAAATCCAGTTTTTCTAAGTGACCAATTACAAAAACTTAAAAAGAAAAATATAGATAATGTAATATTAGAAGCCTCTAGTCATGGTCTTAAACAAAATAGATTAGATGGTCTTAATTTTAAAATAGGAATTTTTACAAATTTATCTCATGATCATTTAGATTATCATAAAAGCTATAAAGATTATCTTAGTTCAAAATTATATTTGTTTAAGAAATTATTAAAAAAAAAAATCAAATTTAATTACTGATAATTCAATACCTGAATTTTTAAAAATTAAACAAATTTCAAAAAGTAAAAATTTAAAATTAAATACCATAGGAGATATAGACAGTACTATAAGAGTAATAGATCATAAATACTTTGATGAAAATAGACAGATTGTTGAAATAATACATAAAAAGAAAAAATATATTATTAAAATAAATTTAATTGGAAAAATACAAATTAAAAATATTTTAATGGCAATGATTGCTGCTGAAAAAAGCAATATTAAATTTTCTAATATAGTAAAAGCAGTCGAAAAATTAAATCCTGTTGAAGGGAGATTAGAAAATATAGGGAAAATTAAAAATAATTCTAAAGTAATTTTAGATTATGCACACACCCCCGATGCATTAAAAACTTGTCTGCAAAATTTAAAAGATCAATATAAAAATAAAAATATTTTTATTGTTTTTGGATGTGGTGGTGAGAGAGATATGGATAAAAGACCAAAAATGGGTCAAATAGCTAATCAATTTTGTGACAAAATCTACTTAACTGATGATAATCCAAGAAACGAAAATCCCAAGATAATCAGATCATTCATCAAAAAAAAAATTAATAAAAGAAAGCTTAGTGAGATACCTAGTAGAGAAAAAGCAATTAGAGAGGCAATTAAAAATTTACAGAGTGACGATATTTTGCTTGTTGCTGGGAAAGGTCATGAGTATACACAAGATTTTGGAAAATCAAAAAAATTTTTCTCTGATAGAATATGTATTTTGAAAAATATACTTAAAAAAAATAAGTTATTATCAAATAATTTTAAAATAAATATTTTAAAGGAAGAGGCAAGTAATTTTAATTTAAATAATAAAATTAAGATTAACAAAGCTTCAATTAATTCAAAAGATTTGAAAAAAAATGATATTTTCTTTGCCCTAAAAGGAAAAAAAAGTGATGGAAATAATTATATTAAAGAGGCAATAATTAATGGTGCGTCAATTGCAGTTGTTAATAGAATCCAAAAATTCAAAAAATCAAAACAAATAAAAGTTTTTAATACACTGAATTTTTTAACAAAAGTTGCTTGCAAAGTAAGGAATAGTTCATCTGCTAAAATAATTGCAATAACAGGAAGTTGTGGAAAAACATCACTCAAAGAGTTGGTTGCAGGAGCTCTTGGTCAAATTTCAAATATTACCTATTCAATAAAATCATTTAATAATAAATTTGGAGTTCCATTAAGTCTATTTAATTTAAATAGAAATGATAATTTTGGAATTTTTGAAGTTGGAATGGACAGAAAAGGTGAAATAGATACCCTAACTAAAATTATAAGACCCGATGTTGGAGTAATTACGAATATTTCTTACGCGCATTTTAAAAATTTTAAAAATTTAAAACAAATAGCATACGCAAAATCAGAAATTATAAATAATATAGCTGAAGATGGATGGATAGTTTTAAATGCAGATGATAAATTTTTTTCTTTTCATAAACAAATAGCATTAAAAAGAAAATTGAAGATTTGTTCATTTAGTATTAATAAAACAAACGTAAATGTAAAATTAAACTATATAAGAAAGAATAAATTAAAATTTAATATTTCTGTGAGTATAAATAGTGTAACAAAAATTTTCAGAATTCCATTTAAGTCGAAAAATAATATTAAAAACTTACTTGCTGCACTTTCAATAATTTCAATTTTTAAGGATATCAAAAGTTTAAGCAAAAATATATTTGATAATTATAATGTTCCTAATGGTAGAGGAGATATTTCAAAAATTAAAATGTATAATAAAAGATTTTATCTTATAGATGAAAGTTATAATTCAAATCCCTTATCTTTAAGCTCTGCAATAAATAACTTTAATTTAATAAATGCAAAAAAAAATAAAAAATATTTACTATTAGGAGATATGCTGGAGCTTGGTAAATATTCAAAAAATTTACATTCTCAATTTAGCTCTATAATAAATAGGTCCACAATAGACAATTTAAGCATTATTGGTAAAGATATAAAAGAAACTTATAAAAATATTTATAAAAATAAAAAAGGTTTAATTTTAAAAGAAAATTCACAAATATTTGATTTGATTAAAAACAATTTAAATAATAATGATTACTTAATGATTAAAGGGTCGAACGCTACGGGACTCAACAAGATAACAAAGATTTTAAAAAAAGAGAGACTGAATGCTTTATAGTTTTATCCTAAATTTTGTTGATATTTTCTCTTTTTTGAATTTATTTAAATATCTGACTGTTCGTACTGGATTAGCAATGTTTACTTCAATGTTTGTTGTTTTTTTAATAGGTAACCCTTTCATAAACTTTTTTTCATCTAATCAAATTTTAGACCCAATAAGAGAAGATGGTCCTAGTGACCATATAATTAAAAAAATAGGAACTCCAACTATGGGTGGTGCATTAATTTTAACCGGATTATTTTCTGGTATACTTTTGTGGGGAGACTTATTTAGTCCAATTATTTGGTTTCTAATTTTTATTGCTCTTAGTTTTGGTTTATTAGGAGCTTATGACGATTATAAAAAAATTAAATTGAAAAATTCAAGCGGGGTCTCTTTTAAATTTAAAATAATTTCACAAATTTTAATAGCAACAATAGCAATTTTAGTTTTCAGCTATTTTTCAGAATATTCAGAATTAAAAAATTTATATATTCCTTTTTTTAAAAATTTAATTATCAACTTAGGATGGTTTTTTATTCCATTTTCGATATTTATAATTGTTGGTTCCTCAAATGCTGTAAATTTGACTGATGGACTTGATGGTCTTGCAACGGTTCCAGTTATATTAGTAGCATCTTGTTTTGCATTTATTAGTTATGTAACAGGAAATATAATTTTTTCAGAATATCTTCAGATACCTTATATTGAGGGTGTGGGGGAAGTGTCAGTATTTTGTGGTTCAATTATTGGCGCTTGTTTAGGCTTCTTATGGTTTAACGCTCCTCCCGCTAAAATATTTATGGGAGATACTGGATCTTTAGCATTGGGAGGTTCACTTGGTGCCGTTGGAATTGTAACAAAACACGAAATTGTTTTAGCAATTACTGGTGGATTATTTGTATTAGAGGCAGTTTCTGTAATAGTTCAAGTAATATCTTTTAAGCTAACAGGAAAAAGAATATTTAAAATGGCTCCTATACATCACCATTTTGAAAAAAAAGGATGGCAAGAGTCTACAATAGTTATTAGGTTTTGGATAATTTCAATCATATTGGCTATGATCGGATTAGCAACTTTAAAATTAAGATAATGAAAGATATTAAAAATATCTTTATTAAAAAAAAAATATTAATTTATGGATTAGGCAAAACAGGTTTTTCTAGTTATAATTTTTTGAAAAAAAAAAATGATGCCTATCTTTTTGATGATAATAGAAAATTTTTTAAAAATAAGAAAATTAAAAGATCATTAATAAGTTTAAATAATATTTTAAAAAAAAAATTTGATTATATACTAATAAGTCCTGGCATTGACAAAAATAAATGCAAGCTTAAAAATTTTATTAAAAAAAATTTAAATAAAGTAATCACAGATTTAGATATATTTTATAGCAATTATTTTAAAAACATAAATATTACCGTCACAGGGACTAACGGAAAATCAACTACTGCAAAACTTATATACGATGTTTTAAAATTTAATAAATTAGATGTAAGACTTACCGGTAATATTGGAAATCCAATTTTAGTTGAAAAACGAATAAGTCCTAAAACTATTTTTGTTATTGAAGCTTCGTCATACCAAATTGATTATAGCAGTAAATTTAGAGCAAATTATGCTCTGATATTAAATATTTCACCTGATCATTTAGAACGTCATGGAAACATGGCTAAATATACCAAGTCAAAGTTTAAACTTTTTAAAAACCAAACTAAAAATGATTTTTCTTTTTTTGATTTTGAAAATAAATTTTTAAAAATTGAATTGAAAAAAAAAAATCTAGTTTCAAAAAAAATTAATGTAAATAACTCATTAATAGAAAGAGAAATAAATAGAGTAAAAAATCCATATTTTTTAACAAAAGGAAACAAAAATAATTTAGCATTTATTTTAGCTTTGATAAAAATTTTGAGATTAAATAAAAATATTTTTTTTAGAATTGTAAATAACTTTAAAGGATTAAAATATAGACAGGAGATTATATCAAGTTCTAAAAAATTTACTTTTATTAATGATTCTAAAGCAACCAGTTTTTCATCATCCGTAGATGTTTTGGAATCTTTAAATAAAGTTTTTTGGATAGTTGGAGGAATTCCAAAATTAGGGGATAAATTTTTAATGAAAAAAAGTCAATATAAGAAAATTAAAGCTTATATATTTGGCAAAAGTAGTAATTATTTTATTAAACAATTTAAACATAAAATTAACTACGAGTCGTTTAATACTTTAAAGAGAGCAATTAAAAAAATTATTTTAGATATAAATAGTGAAAAAACAAAAGATCATAAAACTATATTATTTAGTCCTGCGGCAGCTTCATTTGATAGTTTTAAAAATTTTGAGGATAGAGGAAAAAAATTTAATATTCTTATTAAAAAATTAAAAGTAAAAAAAATGCTTAATTATTAATATCATGTCGATTTATAAATTTTATTATGATTGGTGGAAAAATATTGATAAATCAATTTTGTTTTTAATAATTTTATTATTCAGCTTGGGTTTATTTTTTTCTCTAGTATCGACATCTTTGATTGCTTCTGACAAATTGAACACGAATAGTTACTATTTTTTCTTTAAACATTTATTTTATATAGGTATTGCTACTTTTTTTATTCTTTTTTTTTCATCTTTAAGCAAAAACAGCTTGTTTAATATTTCTATTTTATTATTTTTTATTTTCTTTATTTTTTTAGTTTTAGTTCCAATAATAGGCGTTGAGGTTAAAGGTTCAAAAAGATGGTTAAATTTTTTATTTTTACCAAGATTTCAACCTATAGAAATATTAAAGCCTTTTATTATAATTGTAATAACATTGGTATTATGCGCCGAGAAAGAAAAAAATATTTACTATAAATATTTTTTAAGCTTTGCGATTATATCTCCAATAATTTTTCTTTTGGTTACCCAACCAGATATTGGTCAAACATTATTAATTTTTTTGACATGGTTAAGTTTAATTTTTATTTCAGGGATAAGTTTATTTGTCTTTTTTATATTTTTTGGGGTCATAATTTCAATATTGATGTACCTAATTTTTTTTATACCTAGATTTAAGTATGTGAAAGATAGAATAGAGTCTTTTTTTAATCCTGTTTCAGGTAGTCATAATTTTCAGTCAGACAAAGCTTCTGAAGCTATAATAAACGGTGGGTTTTTTGGAAAAGGTATTGGAGAAGGTGTCTTAAAAAATAGAGTTCCTGAAGCACACACTGATTATATAGTTTCAGTAATATCAGAGGAATTTGGAGCAGTTATTATAATTCTCTTAATGGTAACATTTTTATTTTTTATTTATCAAGTATTTAAAAAACTTAATTTTGAAAAAAATAATAAAGTAAAATTAGCTCTTGTTGGATCGATTACTTTAATATTACTCCAAGCGCTAATTCACATTGGAGTTAATATAAGGCTTTTTCCCACAACTGGAATGACTCTGCCATTTTTAAGTTATGGTGGTTCCTCAATAATAGGAACGGCAATTTTGTCAGGAATAATTTTAAATCTCACAAGGAGAAGAATTGATTAATAAATGAAAAAAAAAATTATTATTAGCACAGGAGGATCTGGAGGTCATGTTGTTCCTGCATTAAATTTGTATAATCATTTAAAAAATGAATTTGACGTTCTTCTTTATACTGATCAAAGAGGCACAAAGTATATTCCAAAAGAGATTCAAAAAACAATTTTTGAAGTAAAAAAAATTCCTGAAAAAAATTATCTTTTTCCTTTAAAAATTATTTTTTTATTTTATGCTTTTATTAAATCATTAATACACTTTAGAGGAAATAAAATAGATATTTTAATTAGTACTGGTGGCTACATGTCTTTACCCCTAGTTATGGCTGCTAAAATATTTAATAAAAAAATTATTTTATTTGAACCAAACTCAATAATAGGAAGATCAAATAAATTTTTATTGAGATTTGCTTATCAAATATTATGTTATGATAATAATATTATTCAAGGTCTTAATGAAAAATCTATAGTACCTAATCACAAAGGAGTTATAATTGATCCAATTTTAAGTAATTGTTTTTATTCTAATCAAAATATAAGCGAGACAAAAGAGGATACATTCAAAATTTTAATAATGGGCGGAAGTCAGGCATCTTTATTTTTTAGCAAACATTTAAAGAGTGAAATTATTCAATTATCAAAAAAATATAAAATAGAGATAACTCAACAACTATCACCAGATTTCGATATTGATAGTTATAAAAAAGAATATGATAAAAACAATATTAAAAATAATTTATTTTTTTTCGAAGGTAATTTTTTATGTAAAAAAAATAACTTTGATATAGCTATTACAAGAGCTGGAGCATCATCGTTAGCCGAACTAGCCCATTTAAATATTCCTTTTATTGCAATACCTTTTCCTTATGCAACTGACAATCATCAATTTTTAAATGCAAAAAGATATTATGATAGAAATTGTTGCTGGATATTAGAGGAAAAAAACTTTAATCCTGGAGATATTTACAAAATAATTAATCAAATTATGTTCAATAAAAATGAATATTTAGAAAAAAAAAAAATTCTAATGAAATTAAATGAAAACAGAACCTGGGAAAACTTTAACCAAAAAATAATAAAATATTTTAATGAAAATTGAATTAGCAAAAACAGAAAATATCCATTTTATTGGCATTGGTGGAATTGGTATGAGTGGCCTAGCTTTAATTATGCAAGGCATGGGTTTTAAAATTCAAGGAAGTGATATTTCATTAAATAAAAATATTGAAAGATTAAAAAAAAATAAAATTAAAGTAATTTTGGGTCACCAAAAAAAAAATATTAAAAATGCCACAATTATAGTTAAGTCTTCAGCAATCAAAAATAATAATCCAGAGATATTATTTGCAAAAAAAAAAATTCTTCCAATTTATAAAAGGGGCGACATGCTCGCTCATATTGTTTCATTAACAAAAAATATTGTAGTTGCTGGTTCTCATGGAAAAACTACTACTACTTCACTTGTAGCAAGTATTTTTTCAAAAGCTAAACTTGATCCTACAATTATAAATGGAGGTGTTTTAAACTCGTTTAATAATTCAGTTCGACTTGGCAAAAGTAATTGGTCAATTCTTGAGTCCGATGAGTCTGATGGAAGTTTTTTGAAAGTACCTCCAACTTATTCAATAATTACCAATATTGATAGAGAACACATGGACTTCTATAAATCTATTGATAACTTAAAAAATTTTTTTATTAATTTTATTGAAAAAGTTCCATCATTTGGAAAATCATTTATATGTATAGATGACAAAAATAATAATGAGATAATAAAAAAAATTAATATAAAAAATTATTATACATATGGTATAGATCCTAAATCTCAATTTCACATTAAAAATATAAAGCAGACACAATTGTATTCAGAATTTAATGTTAATATTAAATTACCAAGTAAAAAAAAATTAATTATTAAAAATGTAAAAATTCCACTTTTAGGTTTGCACAATATAAGAAATGCAACAGCTGCAATAGCCGTTTCATTAACTATTGGTATTTCGAAAGAAATAATTAAAAAAGGTTTAAAAGAATTTAAAGGTGTTCAGAGAAGATTTAATAAAATATTTTCATATAAAGGATCACAATTTTTTGATGATTATGCTCACCATCCAACAGAAATAAAAGAGGTTTTAAGTGGAGTAAAAAAAGCTTACAAAAAAGAAGATATATTTTGTATATTTCAACCTCACAGGATATCGAGGCTAAAAGATTTGAGAAATGAATTTAGCTCATCTTTTAGAGAAGCTAACAACGTTATATTATGTCCAGTTTATACCGCAGGAGAAAAAATTAAATTAGGATTTAATTATTTAAATTTTGCAAAAGATATAATTAAAAATTCAAAAGTAAAAGTTTACTTGGTTAAAAATCAGTATGAACTTGCTAAGTTTATTAAACAAAATATATATGGAAAAAAAATAGTAATTGGAATGGGCGCAGGCTCAATTTCAAATTGGATTAAAGAATTACCAAATTTAATAAAATGATGTCTAATGATTTAGAAAAATTTAAAAATGAAGTTAAAGGAAAATTTTTTTTTAATTATGATTTAAAAAAAACTAATTGGTTTAATATTGGAGGTAAATCAAAAGTTTTTTTTAAACCAGAAAATCTTAATGAATTAATTAAATTTTTAAAGACTTTTGGAAAAAAAGAAAAAATTTTAGTTTTAGGCGCTGGTTCAAATATTTTAATAAGTGATAAAATATTTAACGGTGTAATAATTAAACTGGGTAAAAATTTTTCAAATATTTCATTATTACCTGATAAAACAATAGTAGCTGGGAGTTCAGCCAGTGATAAAAAATTATCAGATTTTGCTTATGAAAACAGTATTGGAGGTTTAGAGTTTTTAAGTTGTATTCCTGGAACTATTGGAGGGGGTTTGAGAATGAATTCTGGGTGTTTTGAAAAAGAATTTAAAGACATATTATTGTCAGTTCAAGCCGTAGATATGAACGGTAAAATTTTAAGTATTCCAAGCTCAAATATTAAATTCGGTTATAGAGAAAATGACATGGCAAGAAATTTAATTTTTTTAAGTGCTTCTTTTAGAGGTTATTTTAAGGAAAAAAATTTAATTAAGAAATTAGTAGAATCATTAAAAGAAAAAAAAGAAACTGCTCAACCTACAAAAATCAAAACAGGCGGAAGTACATTTAAAAATCCAATTAAGCAAACTGACAAAAAAGTTTGGCAGCTTATAAAGAAATCAGTTCCATTAGATATAAAATTTGGTGATGCTGAAATTTCCAATAAACATTGTAATTTTTTTATAAATAAAAATAATGCAAGCTTTGAAGATATGAAAAAATTGATAGATTTTGTTAAGGAAAAAGTAAAATTAAAAACAGGAATTAAAATAGAAACTGAAATAGAGATAATTAATTAATGAAAAAAAGAATTCTTATATTGGGCGGAGGGATCTCAAAAGAAAGAGAAATTAGTTTAGTAACTGCTAAAGAAGTTTATAAAGAACTTAAAAAAAATAAATATAGCGTTGTAGTATCCGAACCAGATACTAATCTAGAAAATAAAATTAAAAAATTTAAACCGCATGTTGTTTTTAATGCTCTCCATGGACAATTTGGTGAGGATGGATATATTCAGTCTATATTAGAGACCTATAAAGTAAAGTACACACATTCTGGAGTCTTGGCATCTTCCATTGCGATGGATAAAGAAATATCAAAAAAAATTTATATAAAAAATAAAATCTTAACACCAAAATATATTAAATTTATTTTTAATGAAAAAAATCAAATAGGTAAAAAATTAATACGAAAGATATATAGAAAGTTGAAATTTCCAGTTGTTATAAAACCAATTAATGAAGGGTCAAGTGTTAACGTGTATATTTGTAATAAAAAAAATTTTCTTAAAAATTTGTATAAATTATTTTCATATAATGAAGTATTAATTGAAGAATTTATACCAGGAAGAGAAATTCAAGTCGCGATATTAGGTAATAAAAAATTAGGCGCAATAGAATTAAAACCAAAAAGAAAATTTTACGATTATGAGGCGAAATATAATCCCAAAGCTAAAACAAAACATATTATACCCGTCAAACTTCCCAAAAAAGATTTAGAAAAAGTTTTATCTATTGGCCTAAAAGCTCATAAATTAATAGGTTGCAAAGGGGTCACAAGATCTGATTTTAAATTTTATAAAGGAAAATTTTATTTGTTAGAAACAAATACTCAACCAGGGTTGACTAAGCTTTCTTTGGTTCCTGAAATAGCCGCTTATAAAGGGATGAGTTTTATTAATTTAATAGAATGGATTTTAAAAAATGCATCAAAAAGAAAGTAAAAGTAATAAACTATTTTTTTATATTTTTTTGTTAATTTTGTTTACCACAATTAATAATAAAGTAGTTAAAGAAAAAAAAAATTCATTTTTGAAAGTTGATGAAATTAAGGTAATTGGGTTGTCAAATGAACAAAACAGTAAATTATCAAATGAATTTAAGAAACTTTCTTTTCAAAATATTTTACTTATTAGTAAAAATAGTTTTAAAAATGTTTTAAATAATAATAATTTAGTTCAATCCTTTAGTGTTAAGAAAAATTATCCCAATTCTATCCAAATAAATATCAAAAAAGCTGATTTGTTAGCAGTAACAAACTTTAATAATAAAAAATATTTTATTGGTTCAAATGGAAAATTAATAAAATATGATAATCTAAAAGAAAATGAAAAAAAATTACCATTTGTATTTGGTAAAATAAATTATTTTAATTTTGTAACTTTCAAAAATAAAGTAGATAATTCGGAATTCAATTACAATAATATAGTATCAATATACTACTTTCCAAATAATAGATGGGATTTAAAAACCAATGATAATGTTTTAATTAAATTACCAGAAAAAAATTATTTGAGTGCACTAAATTTTGCAAATAAAATAATTAATAATAAAAATTTTGAAAATACCAGTATTATTGATTTAAGAATTTCAAACCAATTAATTATTTCAAATGAATAAAAAAAACTACGATATTTATATTGATCTAGGTTCATCGAAATTAAGAATCGTCGCATTTGATAAAAAAGAAAAAGACCAAATATTTTTTTTTGATAAAGATTGTTTGACTTCTTTAAAATACAATAAGTTAAATTTAATTGAAACAGAAAAAACTTTAGAAAAAACTATTTTAGAAATAGAAAAAAAAACTGGAGAACATTTGAATAATATAAATTTGATGTTAGATACTTCGGATGCCATTTCGATAATTTTGTCGGTTTCCAAACAAAATGAAAAAAAAAATATTACTAAAGAAGATATTCAGTACATAATTCAAGATGCTAAACAACAAATATTAAGCTCCAACCCTAACATGAAAATAATTCATATAATAATCAATAATTATAGAGTTGATGATAAGAATTTTGAAAGTTTACCTTTGAATATTGAATGTAAAAAATTAACAATTGATATTGTTTTTATTTGTTTTCCAAAAGAAGTAATAGAAAAAGTAGAAAAAATGTTTAATAAAAATCAAATTTCTATTGATCAATTTATTTGTTCTAGTTATGCAAAATCATTTAATTATAAAAATAATTTTAGTAATTTCGATAAAATTGCATTTCTTGATATAGGATATGAAAAAACATCGGTTATTTTTTATGAAAAAGAAAAGTTGAAATTATTTAATGTTTTCCCAGTCGGAGGTCATCATATAACAAAAGATATTTCAAAAATATTAAATTTAAATATTGAACTTTCAGAGAAAATTAAATCAAATTTAAACAATGATATAATTTTTTCTGAAAATGAAGAAAATACAGAAATTTTTGAAAAGGAATTTTTAGATGTTATAAAAGAAAAAGGTTTATCTATAGATTTAATAAAAAAAATAATTTATGCCAGAATTGAGGAAACTTTAAATTTAAGTTTCAAAGTTATAGATAAAAATATTTCGTCAGATGCTATCAATGAACTAAAAATAGTTTTAATCGGAGAGGGATCAAAAATTTTAGATAATAAATACATCGATATGAATGAAACTACACCACTAGTTGAAGAAATTGATTTTTATGAAGAAACAACATCCAATATTTGCGAGTCTGGCTTAAAATTGTTTCAAGGTATTAATGCTCAAGAGGTTCAAATTATTCCAAAAAAACCCAAAAATAGGGGCATATTTGAGAGGCTATTCTACTTTTTTAAACAATAATCGTAGTTAATCGTAACATTAGTTGTTTTTTATTCAATTTCTGAAAATTATATAAATTTGCTATGTCAATCCTTAACCAAAAAACTATAAAAAAAAGCATCGAAATAGAGGGCATAGGTTTACACAGTGGAAAAATTTCTAAAATTAAAATTATTCCATCCGCGCCAAATACAGGAATAGTTTTTAAAAGAGTAGATTTAAAAAATAATAATTATGTAGTTCCGAATATATTTAATGTAACAAATACTAATCTTTGTACAACAATTTCAAATGAAGATGGAGCTAAAGTTTCTACTATCGAGCATCTAATGGCTGCTTTATTTATTAGAGGTGTAGATAATGCATTAATTGAAATTAATACTGAGGAAGTTCCAATTTTAGATGGATCATCAAAAGATTTTATAAAAGAAATTGATAAAGTTGGAAGGGAAGTGAGTGATACGCCTATAAAAGTTATAAAAATAAAAAATTTAGTCTCTTTTAAAGATGGATTAAAAGAAATTTCAATTGAGCCAAGCAATGTAAATTTAGATATAGATTTTGAAATTAAATATGACAATAAATTAATTGGAAACCAAAGAAATTTAATAAAAGTTTATGAGGACAATTTAACTGATATATATAATTCTAGAACTTTCTGCGTTTTTGAAGATATTGAAAAATTAAAAAAAATGAATTTAGCTATTGGAGGAAGTTTGGACAATGCAGTCGTAGTAAAAGATGGTGAAATTTTAAATAAAGATGGTTTAAGAAATAAAAAAGAATTCGTAAATCATAAAATACTTGATTGCATAGGAGACCTATATTTATCAGGTCATAAAATAGTTGGTAAATTAATCTGTTCAAGAGGTGGTCATAAACTTACAAATGAATTATTAAGAAAAGTATTCAGTGACAAAAATAACTTCTCAGTTGTTGAAATTAAAGAAAAAAATATCCCACATTCTTATATTAATAGAAATTTTTTAAAATCGATTGCATAATAATTTTCCGTTTATATAAAATTAATGATAGAAATTTTATATAAATTATATGCGTAAATTTTATCTTATACTAATAATTGTAGCACTTTTTTTTGGTTGTTCTAAAAAAGAGGAAAACTCATTAATTATTAAAGAAAAAAGTTTAGAGACTCAAATGATTAGTGCTTATAGAGAAGGATTAGATTTCTTAGATAGAAAAGATGGACTTTCTGCTGCAAAAAAATTTAATGAAGCAGAACTTTTATATCCCCAATCTGAATGGGCACCTAAGTCTGCTTTAATGGCAGCATATTCTTATTATATGATTACTTATTATACTGATGCAATATATGAATTAGAACAATTTATTAAAAAATATCCCAAAAATACGAGAATAGATTATGCAAACTTTCTTTTAGCGATGTGTTATTATCAAAGTATTGTAGATGAAAAGAAAGATTTAGAACCATTATTAAAAGCTAGAGATAGATTTATTTATGTTGTTGAAACATATCCGGATACAGATTTTGCATTAGATGCTAAATTCAAATTAGATTTAATAAGGGAGATTTTAGCATCAAAAGAAATGTATCTGGGCAATTATTATATTGAAAAAGAAAAATGGATAGCAGCTATTAATCGATTTAAAAATGTAATAAATAATTACGAAACAACTATTTACGTTGAAGAAGCTCTACATAGGCTGGTCGAATTACATTTTAAAATTGGTCTCAATGATGAAGCAAAAAAATACGCACAGTTGTTAGGATATAACTATCAATCAAGCGAATGGTATAAAAATTCATATAAAATTTTTAATAAAGAGTACAAAATAGCTCTTCCTAAAAAAAATAGCGAGGATAGTAATTTTGTAATTAAAAAATTTAAATCTATTTTTAAATCTAATGAATGATAATGAAATAAAAAAAAATTATTTAAAAAAAATCAAACTAATTCAAAAATATAATGAATTTTACTACAATAAAAATAAATCTCTAGTAACCGATCATGAATACGATCAACTAAGAAAAGATGTTTTAAATTTAGAAAAAACATTTAGTTTTTTAAAAAATAAAAATTCTCCATCTCTATCAGTCGGTTTTACTCCCTCAAGTAATTTTAAAAAAATAAAACATAGGACACCAATGTTATCTTTAGGAAATGCGTTTGATAAGGAAGATTTATTGAATTTTGAAAAAAAAATAATTAATTTTTTAAGCTTAAAAAAATCAGCTGAAATTGAATATAGTGCAGAACCAAAAATTGATGGAATTTCTGCTTCTTTGATTTACAAAAAAGGGATATTTGTTCAAGGACTTTCAAGAGGAGATGGAAGAGAGGGAGAAGATATAACAGAAAATCTAAAAACTATTAATGATATACCAAAAAAAATTTCTTCTAAAAATTTTCCAATCGAAATTGATATTCGAGGAGAAGTATTTATAAAAAATAATGATTTCAATATTATAAAAGACAAATTTGCTAATCCTAGGAATGCTGCTTCTGGCTCTTTAAGACAAAAAGATCCAAGAGTTACAAAAAAAATACCACTAAAATTTATTGCCTACACATTTGGTTATGCTGAAAAATTAAGTATTAATTCACAGTCAGATTTTTTAAAAAACTTAAAACATTGGGGATTTAAAATAAATCAATTTAACAAAGTAATAAAAGGAGTTGATAATTTAATTTTAAATCATAAAAATTTAGAAGAAAAAAGAAAATCCATTGATTTTGATATTGATGGGATTGTTTATAAAATAAATAATTTTGATTTACAAAAAAGACTTGGCTTTGTAACAAATGCACCTAGATGGGCAATTGCACATAAATTTTTGGCAAATAGCTCTATTTCAGAAATAATAAATATTGAAATTCAAGTGGGAAGAACTGGTGCTTTAACTCCAGTAGCAAAAATAAAGCCTACAAATATTGGAGGAGTAACCGTTTCAAATGCAACACTGCACAATGAAGATGAAATAATTAGAAAAGATATAAGAATTGGGGATACGGTAACTATTGAAAGAGCAGGAGATGTAATACCACATGTAATTTCTGTCGACTTAAAAAAACGAAAAAAAAATTCAAAAAAATTCAATTTCCCCAAAAATTGTCCTTCTTGTGGCTCTAAAACTGTTAAAGAATTTAATGAATTAACAAAAAAATATGATGCAGTTAGAAGATGTACTAGTGAAGGATTTCAGTGTGAAAAAATGGTAATAGAAAGAATAAAACATTTTGTCTCAAAGGAAGCATTCAATATTGATGGATTTGGAAAGAAAATTGTTGAAAAATTTTGGGAACTAAAATTAATTAAGTTTCCCCAAGATATATTTAATTTAAATTATGAAAAAATCAAAACCTTAGATGGTTGGGGTGAGCTATCCATTTCTAATTTGAAAAACTCAATTAATATGTCAAAAAATATAAGTTTGGATAGATTTATTTACTCTCTAGGGATAAGGCACATAGGACAAGAAAATGCTAAACTTTTATCTCAGCATCTAAAATATCCAAGTAATTTTTTTAAACTTTCTACAATTGAGAATATGTCTGAATTATTGAATATAGATGGAATTGGTCAAACACAAATAAAATCAATAGAGCTTTTTTTTTCAAATGAATTGAATGTAAAAGTTTTATCTGAATTAAAAAAAGTTATATCAATTTTAGAAACAAAAACATTTAGCGATTCTGGAGTTTTAAAAAACAAAACTTTTATGTTTACCGGAAAATTAAAAGGCATAAGTAGAGCCGAGGCAAAGTCTCTAGTAGAACAAAATTCAGGAAAAATCATTAGCAATGTTAGCCAAAAACTAAATTATCTAGTTGTTGGCGAGAAACCTACAAGCAAAAAAGTTAACAACGCAAAAAATCTAAATGTAAGAGTTATTACTCAAGATCAATTTATAAAAATGTTAAATTAGACTAGCTAACCATTTTTTTTCTTTAAAATTTAAAAATTTAGAAATTTTAGAATAAACATTCAAGTGATATTTAAACAAATAATTTTTTTCTTCTTTATTTAATAAATTAAAATTAATCAAATCTTTTTCAATTGGCGCAAGTGTTAAGTTTTCAAAAAATAATTTTTTATTTTTTCTCTTAATGTAAACCAAATTTTCTATTCTTATTCCAAAATAATTTTTTTTGTAAAACCCTGGTTCATTACTAACGACCATTCCTTCTTCAAGCTTGACATTATTATTTTTTGATATTGATTGAGGACCTTCGTGCACGTTTAAAAAGAAACCTACTCCATGCCCCGTACCATGAGCATAATCTAAGCCATCTTTTCTTAAAAATTGTCTGGCTTTTATATCTATTTTTCCACCAGTGCTATATCTACTAATATTTGCTATAGCAACCGCAATATGGCCCTTTAATACTTTTGTAAAAATATTTTTTACTGAATTGGATTGTTTGGAGAAACATAAAGTTCTGGTTACGTCTGTTGTCCCATATTTATATTGTCCACCAGAGTCACAAAGAAATAAATCATTTTTTAGTATTACTTTGTTTGATTTTTTTGAAACTCTATAATGCACAATGGCACCATTTGATCCTGTTCCAGCAATAGTAGTAAAACTTGGAAATAAATAATTTTTATTATACTTTCTAAAATATTCTAGTTTATTTTTTGCATCTATTTCTGTAATTTTTTTTTTATTTATATTTTTCATCCAATATATAAACTTGGTTAATGCTACACCGTCTTCTATATGTGCATTTATCATGTGATTAATTTCAGTTGAGTTTTTTATAGACTTTAATTTATAACAAGGGTCTATCTTTTTTAAAATTTCAAATTTTGAACTTATGATTTTTTCGTTATGCAATGAACAAGATAATGGGTCAATTATAATTTTTTTCCCTTTTAAATTATTAATCAATTTTTCAAAATTTAAAGGGTTTATAATTTGTTTTTTGTTTAATTTTCTTTCTCTAATTATATTGATAGCTTTATCTTTTTTTGTAAAAAGAAAAATTTTCCTGTTTTTTCCAACTATTAAACGGCAATTTGGAATGGGACTATGAGGATTGTCATGACCTCTTATGTTTAAAATCCAAGCTACATTTTCAGGCGCGCTAATGAAAAGATAGTCTGCTTTATTTGATTTTAAAATATTTACAACTTTATTAATCTTTTGTTTATATGATTCACCTATTGTTTTATCTTTTAAAGAAAAAAAAGGTTTTGAATTTGAATTTCTTTCTTTATTAATTTTATCAATTAAATTATTTTTAATTATTTTTAAATTTAAAGAATTATTAAAATAAATACTTAATTGTCTTTTTGTAAATAATTTCGGATCAAATCCTAGAGTTAAATTTTTAACTATTTTAAATGGAAGGAATTTATGAATTTCAATTATCTTAAATTGTTTTCCAGACTGTTGTTTTGCTTGAATAGTATATCTTCCGTCAACAAATAAATAATTTTTTTTTTTTAAAATAATTGCCAATCCTGCCGATCCATTAAAATTTGATATAATTTTTAACCTATCTTTTTCTGCATATTCAGAAAAAAATTCATCATTTTTTGGCACAATATATCCGTCAATTTTATATTTAGAAAAATTTCTCCGTAATAAATTGATTCTATTTTTTATCATTTTAATCTCTTTTGATATCTTATCCATCCTGGGCTTCTTATTTCTTTTTCCTCTTCTAAATCTTGATTAAATTCGAAATCATTTCCATTTTCATATTTATCATCAAAAAAAGTATTTTTTTCCAAATTTTTTTCAGGCAATTCATCTATAAATCTTGAGGCCATGCTATCAATCCAATCACCTTGATAAAATCTATTCATTGAAAAAGAAATTAAAGCTAATTTTTTTGCCCTTGTTATTCCCACATAAGCGAGTCTCCTTTCTTCTTCCAAGCCGCTTTGTCCTTTCTCTTCCATTGATTTTTGATGTGGAAATAAACCTTCTTCCCAACCTGGTAAAAATACAACATCAAATTCGAGTCCTTTTGATGCATGCATGGTCATTAGGTTAACTTTTTCGCCATTCCAGTCTTGATCTAATGATGTTGCAAGAGACACATGTTCTAAAAAACTTTCCAAATTATCAAATTCTTTCATTGCACTTAAAAGCTCTTTAATATTTTCTAGTCTATTTTCATTTTCTAAATCTTTTTTATTTTTAAGCATTGAAGAATAACCTGATTCATCAAGAACTATTTGTAATAATTTTACATGATTATTTTTTTTTATTTTTAAATCATTTCTCCATTTTTGTAGTAAATTTAAAAATGAACTTAAACCAATTTTTACTTTAGGTTTTATTGAATTCATCTCAATAAGTTTTTTTGAGGAAACCTCAAGAGAAATAGTATTTCTTTTTGAAAATTCGTGTATTTGTTTTAGTGTTGTTTCACCAATCGATCTTTTTGGATTATTTATTATACGATCAAAAGACAAATCATCTTTTTCTTGATAAATAATTCTTAGATATGCAATACAATCTTTAATTTCTGCTCTTTCATAAAACTTAATTCCTCCAATTATTCTATATGGCAATCCAATTTTTAAAAATCTCTCCTCAAATTCTCGAGTTTGAAAAATGGCTCTTACCAAAATTGCTATTTCATTTAATGAATATTTTTTTTTTAATTTTTTTTCAATTTCATCAGATACGTTAATTGCTTCATCTTTGCCATTTTTAAAACAATTAAGTTTAACTAAATCACCGGTATCTTTTGTAGTTCTTAGAGTCTTACCAACTCTATTTTCATTATTTGCAATAATATTTGAGGCTACTGTTAAAATATTTTGAGATGATCTATAGTTTTGTTCTAATCTTATTATTTTTGTACTTTCATATACCTTATCAAATTCTAAAAAATTTTTAATTTCAGCACCCCTCCAACTATATATTGATTGGTCATCGTCACCTACACAACAAATATTTTTATGATCTTTGGCTAAAAGATTGAGCCATTTACTTTGAATAAAATTTGTATCTTGGTATTCATCAACTAGAATATATTTAAAATTTTTTGTATATATCGAGCTGATATCCCAATTATTTTCTAAAATATTTACACAATGCAAAATTAAATCTCCAAAATCACAAGTATTTAAATCAAGTAATTTTTGTTGGTAGATTTTATACAATGGAAGCACAGTTTTTTCGTAAATATTTTTTTTATTTACAATTACTTTGTTGGGGTAAAAACCTCTATTTTTCCACCTATCAATAATCGATAGGATATATTTTGGAGCAAGATGTTTTGTATCTATATTTTCGGACTTACATATATTTTTAATTAATCTTACCTGGTCATCTTGGTCAATTATAGTAAAATGTGAATTTAGCCCTACTGTTGAAGGATGTTTTCTTAAAAGTTTAGCACAGATCGAGTGAAAAGTTCCTAACCAAGGTAAACCTGTGACTTCTTTATTTAATATTCTGCTTACTCTATTCTGCATCTCTTTTGCGGCCTTGTTAGTAAACGTAACGGCCAGTATTTGATTTGGATATGCCTTTTTCTCTTTTATGATATGAGCAATTCTAGAGGTGAGTACTTTGGTTTTACCAGAACCTGCCCCGGCAACGATTAATAGAGGTCCATTAATGTGTAAAACAGCTTCTTTTTGAGCATTATTTAAATTATTTAAATATTCAGAGTTTATCATTTTTAATTTATCATTATAACTCAATTAAATTTTTGATGAAAAAAATTAAATTTAAATTCAATATTCTTAAAGAAATTTATAATTTTAACAATTATTTAATTAATCTATTTAATAAAATAAGTAAAATTAAATCTAACAAGTTTAGTAAAATTAGTAAATTTAGTAAGATCTTAATAATCTCAATAAGTTTATTATTTTTTTACTTATTTTATCTATCCATACCAAGTTTATATAATAAAGGAAGTCTACAAAAAGACCTAGCAAGTAAATTATTAAAAGAATTTAATATAAATTTTAGTGTTTCCTCAGAAATTAGTTATTCTATACTGCCATCTCCTCATTTTTTAGTCAAAAATGCTAAGATTTTCAAAGCGGATTTAGAAAATCCAAAGGAATTAGTTCAAATAAAAGAATTAAAAATTTTTTTTTCACAAAAAAACTTATTTAAACAAAATAAACTTACTATTACTCAAGTATTAGTAAAAGATGCTAATTTCTTTATTACAAAAAAAGATTTTGTATTTTTTAAAAATTATTTTAGAGAAAAATTTTCAGAAAAAAAGATTTTAGTTAAAAATGTAACTATTTTTTTTAAGGACAAAAATGATGAAACCATATCAATTTTTTCAATTTTAGAATCAAGTCTTTTTTTTAATAAAAAAAAAGAAATAAATCAAATTATTTCAAAAGGAAATATCTATCAAAATCCATTTAAGCTTGAATGGATAAAAAATTTTTCAGGAGAAATAACAAGAACTACTTTATTAGAATTCAAAAAATTGAATTTAAAGATAAAGAATATTTCTACCGAAAAACAAAAAAAATATTTAGGAAAAAATCAACTATTTATTTTAGGAAAAAAAATAAATTTTAATTATGAAATAGATAATAACTTTATAAATTTTAATTCAAGTAATTTAGAACTTCAAAAAAATGAGGTAGAATATTTTGGTAAAATTAAATTAGATCCTTTTAATTTTAAAATTGATATTACATTTAACCAATTAAATATGAAAAAATTTTTAGAATTTCGTCAAGTTATAGAGGAATTATTAAAAACGAATTTATTTTTTAATAAAAACTTAAATGGTTATATTTCAATTAATTCAAAGAATCTCTCAAAAAGCAAATTATTTGATAGTATGCGAGTATTATTTAATTTTGATAATGGTAAGATAAATTTAAATAATTCTAATTTCACAAGTGATAAAATTGGATTGTTATCTGTTAATAATAGTTCAATGGAAACAATAAATAATGAACTAGTTTTAAGAGGCGATTACAATTTTAGAATTGATGATCAAAATAAATTTTATAAGGTTTTTCAAATTCCAAAAAGTAGTAGAAAAAAAATTAATAATATTTATTTTGATCTTGAATATAACATGTTTAACAAAGATATTAAAATTTTAGATTTTGCTGTCAATGAACTTGATGGAGACGATAAAGATAATATTATTGAATATTTAGACGAATATAACTCTAGAGATAAAAAAGATAAGATTGAAAATTGGATAGACTTTAAAATTTTTGTTAATAATATTATTCAAAGTTATTTTGGATAAACCATTTTTTTGGGATCAACAATTTTATTATAAACTTTTTCAGATATTAAACCGCTTTTTAAAGCTTCAATTTTTAAAGTAGTTTTGTTTTTTAAAGCTTTTTTTGCAATCTTTGCAGCATTATCATACCCGACTTGTGGAGCGAGTGCTGTTACTAACATTAAAGAGTTATCTAATAATTCTTTAATTCTTTTTTTATCAGCCTTTAAACCTGATATGCAATAATTTGCGAAACTTTTTGTGGAGTCAGACATTATATTAATTGATTGTAAAATATTATGGATAATTAATGGTTTGAAAACATTTAATTCAAAATGACCATGCGATCCTGCCATTGTAATTCCATTGTGGTTTCCTATTACTTTTACACAAACCATAGTTACTGCTTCACATTGTGTTGGATTTACTTTTCCAGGCATTATGGAAGATCCAGGCTCATTTTCTGGCAGGATTAGTTCTCCATAACCTGCTCTTGGTCCCGATCCTAAAAATCTTATATCATTCGCAATTTTCATTAAACATACTGCCGTTGTATTCATTGTTCCTGAAAAATTAACTATCGCATCATGAGCAGCTAAAGATGCAAATTTATTTACAGCAGGCCTAAAAGGAAGTTTAGTTATTTTTTTTATTTCAGATACTATTTTTTTGTCAAAACCTTTTCTTGTGTTAAGACCTGTTCCAACAGCAGTACCACCTTGAGCCAAAAAATATATCTCTTTTAAAGCTCCTTTTATTCTTTCTATACACTTTGTTAGTTGAGAATGATAACCAGAAAATTCTTGACCCAAAGTTAAAGGTGTTGCATCTTGCAAATGAGTTCTACCAACTTTAACTATTTTATTAAATTCTTTTGATTTTTTCTTTAACTTTGAATTAAGCAACTCTAGGCTAGGTATTAATTCTCCTTTTGCGTTCATCGCTATTGCCATATGCATTGCAGTTGGGAAAACATCATTTGTTGACTGAGATTTATTCACATGATCATTTGGATGTACTGGTTTTTTTGTTCCTTTTTTTCCTCCTAAAATTTCTATGGCCCTATTAGCTATTACTTCATTAACATTCATGTTTGTTTGAGTACCCGAACCTGTTTGCCAGACTTTTAAGGGAAAATGATCTTTTAATTTTCCAGAAATAACCTCATTTGCAGCTTGAACAATTACTTTGCTAATTTTCTTATCTAGATCACCATTTTTTGCATTCACTATTGCTGCAGCTTTTTTAATTATAGCAATTGATTTAATTACAATCGGCCTTACTAAAAATTCTCCTATATTAAAATATTTGCTGGATCTTTGAGTAGAGGCTCCCCAATACTTATCCACAGGAACATTGATTGATCCAATACTATCATATTCTTTTCTTGTTTTCATAATTCAGATTTTGAATGTAATGTTATATTTCTTATACATTAAGTTTAACAAGAATTAAATAGGAGCAATATGACAAATTTTGAAAAAGTTGGTTTGTTTATGAAAACATTTGGACAAGAGGTTAAAACCTCATCAAACTTGAGTAGTGATAAAATAAATTCACTAAGAATAAGTCTAATCGAAGAGGAACTAGATGAATTAAAAAAAGCAATTGTAGATAATAATATTTTAGAAGTTGCAGATGCGCTTACAGACATACTATATGTTACCTACGGCGCAGGCCATGCTTTTGGTATTAATTTAGATCAATGTTTTGATGAGGTACAGCAATCTAATATGAGTAAATTAGATTCAAATGGTAAGCCCATATTTAACGAATCTGGTAAAGTTATGAAAGGACCTAAATATTTTAAACCTGACTTAAGCAAATATATAAAATAATTATTTTTTAATCCAATC
>MDTB01139119.1_pt1 | contig 28762 bp, 29 predicted proteins | sample 811161 | NCBI WGS metagenome assembly MDTB01 (sample SAMN05326650, study PRJNA326480) | marine metagenome | isolation source: seawater | place: Mediterranean Sea | collected 2009
CCACATTAAATAAACGTCTACCTGATTACGACCCCTTACAATTGGACCGATGTAGGGTTCATTTGCTGTGGCTCATTGAAAGTCTGGATGGTACAGTGAATCCTACAAAGTTTCATGCGTTAGCGCAAACTGATTTCTTAAAACACCGCTTATTAATTGAAAAAATTTTTATATTTAAATGGTCAACACTATCACTAACTTCTTCTCTATTAGTATACCCACTCGCATAAAATGTTCCATTCATTGTATATTTAATATGAGAGTAAGTATATTTATCCAAATATGCCCATATTGTATGGAAAGCATCTATATCAGTGATAATAGACTTATATGGTAGATCTTCTTGACATAATATTATATCTTCATGTGTATTACATAAACGGGTTACTTGTTTATAAGGTTTCCAATATTTGCATCCTACTGGTATACATATATTTTCTTTTTTTCCATCTAAAAATTTATTGAATACCAAAGAAGAAGAAAGCCATTTTCTATTATTTTCTAATTTTTTTTTAAAGCATATTCAATACATCTTTTATTCATATCTTTTTTAAATTCATCACTAATAGCGTAAGCGTATATGTAACGAACCAATTCATAAGGTAAAATATAATTATACTGCTTTACATTTAAAACTAAAAAATCTTTTAAAAAGTACCATAGGTGAAATTGTTCTGACATTATAATACCTACCTTTAAATGTTTAAGTTGTTTACATACTTGGTTTGTGCATATCACTATATATTTATATTATCCATTTGCAAAATGAAAACATTTCAATTATTAAAACATAAATAAAATATTTGTATTATGAATATGAACATAATACAAACATGGAAAACACATGAAATACCACTACAATATAGTAAGTTTTTTGAAAAGATTCGTATACATGGTAAGAACTGGAACTTTTTATTTTTTACGGATGAAGATATTATTCAATTTGTAAAAACGAAATTTCCGGAATATTTAGACACATTTAAAAATCTTAAACACAAAATACAACAAATTGATTTTTTCAGGTATTTGGCGGTGTATTATTATGGTGGATTATATTTGGATTTAGATATGTTAATAGAACAAAACCTGGATTCGCTGATGGATGATCCAGAAATATGTAAGTTCCCCATTGAGATTGAAAATGTCAGTGATACTTATCTTTTAAAACAAAAGTTCTCTAAATTAATAGGAAATTACGCATTTTATTCTCCTGCCAAACATCCATTTTTAAAAGAGATAATAGAGAACATTGTCAATCCAAGACTAAAAGATGCTGATATTGAGGAAGTTATTTCTACAAATGGTGATTCTAAGGAGCACGTATATGTATATTGTACAACTGGTCCAATTCTGGTTACACAAACCTATATTGATTTAAAAGAAAAGGATAAAATATCATTATTGAAACCTACACCCTTTATTAATGAACGGTTTGGGACGTATGGTATTCACGGTTGTTACGGAAGTTGGAAATAATCACGCTTTTTTACGAAAAATAATTATATGTTCTCTGGTATCTCTATGATTTGTTGCATGCACATTTTTATTTTCCATCCCCATTGTTTCTATATGTATAAAATACTTTTTGGTGATTTTATTCATATCTGCTTTTAGATCTATAAAGGTATTGCTGTTGTATGAACCGTATCCTGAAAGGATATAACACATTTTTCCACCATCTTGGAGAACCTCTGCACATAATTCTACTGTTTTCTCCCAATAATTGGTCAGCCAAGATATATAAGAACTATAATTAAGTGTGCTTTGATTCTCACTATCATATAATTCTAAACGATAATAAGGAGGACTAAAGAAAACTAAATCAAAATGTTGTCTATATTTACTTATAAATCGTTTATTTTTTAACAGGTTCTCCGAAGGAATACAATAAATGTCGCATTCTTTTTCGTAACTCTTTCCAATTGCTTTTGTTTTTGTACAAACATCTGGAATAACATCCGTTCCTACGTACTCAATTACGTTTGGACATTGAAAAAAACCATGCAAGTAAGAAGACCATCCTAAAGTGGGTGAAAATACGCGGGTCCCTTTTAATACAGACATGTTAAGTGAATAGATAAAATATGGATTTAGAATGGAGGCCCTAAAGTAGAGACTGGAGAACACACTACCTAAACGGCCATTTTTTATATAAAACAACGAACTTGGCGTTAACATTTTATAATCTATTCTATTTTTTCTATAAAAATCATCAATAACTGTTAAAAAAGAAGGCAGGTTCTCTAAACCTGATTTTGTTTTCTTCAAGATATGTTGAAAATGTAAATTACGAATTATATTTTTATATTGAACCTTACTATTGTTGTTTAATTCTTTCTTTTTCATGGGCTTTTCATTCTCATGAATACAGATATTAGATTTATCCACTTTTAAAGATGTATTATAGAACCTTGTTAAATAGAATCTCCTGTTTTGAATCGCGTGAAACAGAAAAGCAATGTCGTTTTTTGAAATATTGTTAGATTTCATATAATCCTGCAGTGGAATAACAGAATGATTAGTTACTACTTGGGCAGATTTCACAAAATCACTCATATTCTGATTGTCAGCTGCTGATTTATTATATTTTCTAAGGAATTGAGATTCAGAAATAAAATCCATGCTTGTTAATAGAGTGTATAATATATACAAATAAAATAATATGCTTTAAATTACTATTTTATAAACATTGTATTTTTTTTCGAAAAAAAGTCAGGTCGAAAAAAAAAAAAGGACAAAAAAAAATTGTCCTTTTTTTAAAAATGAAAAAAAGTTTTCGAAATAAAAAATCACATTCTGTGTTTTTTGCCTGGTGGTGCTATGAAGGTGACCAATTTTCGTTCCAAATTTCGCTGCAACCTTTTTTTAATATTTTCTGAAAAAACAATTTAGGAACTTTTTTCGTTAGGAACTATATACTAAAATCCTAATGAAAAAAGTTCCAAAAAAGTTCCAAGAATTTTATTGTAAATGTTGCAACTATACTACGAGCAGGTATAGTCAATATTCCCGTCATCTTTTGACTGCAAAACATAAAATCCTAACAAATCCTAATGAAAAAAGTTCCGCAGGGTTTCAGCAGTTCACATGTGAATGTGGAAAATCATATAAGCACTATTCAAGTTTATGTGCTCATAGAAAAAAATGTAATTTTATTGACAATTATGACGATGAAACCATACATGGGCCTATTGTGGAACGAAGTCCGAATGAGAATGAACTCATTATGGAGTTAATCAAACAGAATCAAGATTTTAAGTCTTTGCTCGTAGAACAGCAAAAAGAGAATCAATCTTTACAAAAACAGTTGTTGGAAGCAGTAAAAGATGGTAGTCAGACTATTAATAATACAACAAATAATAATCAAAAATTTAATTTGAATTTTTTCTTAAACACTACTTGTAAGGATGCAATGAACATGTCTGAGTTTATTGAGAACATTAGTACAGAATTTAAGGATATAGAGAACATTGGAAAAAATGGTTATGTAAATGGCATGACAGACATGATTTTGTCAAGGATCCGTGATTTGGATGTTACCAAGCGTCCGTTGCATTGTGTAGATCTAAAACGTGAAACGATGTATATAAAAGATAACGATGAATGGAGTAAAGATACACCGGATAATCAACGACTAAAAAACATGATAACTATTGTTGCGCAGCAGAATTATGGTATTGTTCCATTATGGAGGGAAAAATATCCAGAGTGTCAAGACTGGAACAATCCAAAATATGATTTTTGTATTAGTATGATGCGTAACATTTTGGGAGATATTGAAGAAAAACAAATACGTATGGATAACAAAATCATTAAAAATCTATCACGTCATATTTTAGTGGAAAAAAATCTATAAGATCTAATCCAGGCATATATTATTAAATCAGAATTAATAATATATATTTTTATGTTACGTTATAATATTGTTCTTATGCATCCGAAGATTCAACCATTTCATCTTGTTGTTGGCGTCTACCTCTGGTGCCTGTCTTTGGACGACTTACACTCTGTTGTTGACTGCGAATTTCACACATCAACTTACCGCCCTTAATACCAGTGATATCAGTTGCTTGGAACTCATGCTCGCCAGTAGTAGGCTTAATCAATCCAAATTCAACATACTCTCCTTGTACCAAAAATTTATACTGAGAATTGCTAACTTGAACTGCTGAATAGTGCGCAAAAATATCTTTTCCGGATTGTTCGCCATCATTAACCGTAATGAAACCATAACCCGTTCTGTTGTTAAACCATTTTACTTGACCTGTTGTCTTATCTGAAGTGGAACTCATATTACACTTATACCATAATAATAGTGATGTATTTATATTGTTTCCCTTATTAATATAAAAATAAAGCTAGAAGATCAATGTAGTCTGGTTCTTCAAAAAAATCATAGTTATATACCTTTTGTAAATAAGTGCCGAAATTATTATCTATCTGAAATGCTGATTTTTTTAAAGATTCAAATGATTTCATATCCATAATATCTTTATTCTTAGGATGATCAATGTATATTTCATTTATTGTTGTGTCATAAGTGTTATTCATGTTTTCCCAAGGTAATTCACCAAGAGATAAGAACATATATATATATCCAATAGATAATAGATCATCACGGGGTGAATAATTATTACCTTGATGAATAAAATGACTGCAATAATTTGTACTTCCTATAATACAATCTTTACGATTATTTTTTATTTTATTTTTATTTTCATCAACATAAAATGTAGATATACCAAAATCAATTAATACTATATGATTGTTAGAAATCATAAAATGGTGTGGTTTAATATCACGATGAACCACATATAATTTATGAATTTCTTGAATAGTATACAACATTTTAGTCATAATGTGATCAATAAGACTTTTACATATATCTGTTTTTTTACATAATTCATATAAAGAACAATCATATTTGGGTAAAACCAAAACCAAATGATTATCTATATTTCCGTACCATTGAATATACGGTACTTCCCTGCATTTGTGATCATAAAGATATCTCAATATTTTTGCTTCGTTCTTTAACGTTAGATAATTTGAATTGCAAGACTCTACTTTAATAGCAACCTTCGCATAAGTGTTTACATTATAACCTTGATATACAGAGCCAAATTTACCGTTTCCAATTTTATCTTGAATTATGTAGTTTTTATGGTGTATATTAATAACATCACACATCTTAACATAGGAATAGAAATTTGTTTAATATATTTAAAAATATATTATTAGAAGATATATGGATATATATAATGACAATAATAATAATGATGTAAATGAGATATTTGAAGCGGCGCTAAAAGATCCAAGCTTGTTATCTAATATAAATATAGAAGATTTGATTGGTTCCATAGAAGACGATAAAAACAATTATTTGGAAAACAAAACCACTAAAATGATAAATGAAGAAATATTTAATGTAATCAAAAAACTGGATATACCAATTGAACAAAAGAAAACATATTGTGATAAATTAATCGGATACCGCTATGTGTATGAATTACATGAATTGCATAAAGGAAAACATGTAAGATGGATACGTGAATCAAACAACAATCTTACAAATGGAGGCATTATTGTTGATATTAAGTTTGGAAGCAATGGTACATTGGTACTATGTATGAATAATCAAAAAAAATTTATACAATACAAATTTAATGAATGCCACACCTTTCAAAAAATGAACGAAACCGAACAGTTGATTGTTATGGCATATGAATATTCACAAAAAATAAATTAATGTTTATTTTTATTTTTACGTGTGAAATTACGAGTGATTTTTTTTTTTTTTTTACTTTTTTCATTTTTATTTATAATAAAAAAATAGTCTTTTACGTAATACATTATTTTTTTGGAAATATTGTTTTGCATATCCTCAAACGCATTGTTACGAGCAGAGTATAAACTATACACTTTAGAATGTATGCATTTTGCCAAAAAAAGATCATTTATTTTGTTAATATTGCATTTCATACAATCTTTAAATTTAAATGCAAACAAACGATCCACAATTTGTTTACTGGATAAACCATGCGTATACGGTTTTGGTTGAATATAATAAATTTGTTCTTTTTTCATTTCATCAAAGTTAAAATCATCTATAAAACAAACACTGGTATTTTTCGGTAACAAAGTACACCGAATAAAATCCTTAAAAGACTTTTCATGACTTGTTCGTCCTATTTGTATAATTTGATCATTAATTTTGAAAGCATATATGATTTGATCAAAAAGGGCTTCATTATTATTTGTAATTTTCTTTGTAAAATATGCAACTATACGTTCAACAAATTCACCCCGACTTTGATTGTTTGTATACAAATATAGTTTATCCAAATTTCTCTTCTTTTTTTGTTTATAAATAAATCTCAATATTTTTATAATATTATTTCTTAGAAACTCGGGATACATGTCTAACAACTCGTCAAAATGAACACAATCATTTTTTTGTAGAACATTTTCAATTGTATTATATAACAAGTTTAATTCAATAAATGACCCCAATGTTTCATCTAAATCAAATACCATTACCTTCTTATTTTTTCTCAACTTATTGTTATCATAATTTTTCCCTTTATAAACTTCAATGCAGTCGTCATTTATGAGTGTAAACTTGTTATTCATACAATACGCACATATATTAATAAAGAAAAAATACACCTTATACGTGATATTCTTCTGTGTTATTCCTCTTATTCGGCTGGCAAATAATGTTAATGCCACATATACATTAAAATAGATGTCACAAAACTTCTTCTTGTTGTCATCAAAACAAACATTTTTTCTTTTTTTATATAATGTCTTATATACATTTTTTTTATAAGTGTATTTTTTTCAAATAAATAGTCCATATAATATTTAGTACTAAGTAATTCTGTAATTACATCATTTATTTCATTTGTAAATACAGTAGAAGTCATATTTATGTGGGAATTATTTTCAAGCCAATCTAAAAATATATGACATTGTTGTGGTACTATAAAAGTTATAAAAATATGACGTTTTAAGTCACACGGTAGATTGCTTATATTTTTATCAAGTGTATTCATATTAAGCTATGAAGTATGTATTGTGGTTTGAAATAGGAACGATACATTATTTTGATCAATTTTTAAATTTAAATACCGGTAGAACCAAAGCCGCCTTTTCCTCTTTCTGTTGTAGATAATTCACTTTCATCCACCAATATAACATATATTGGTTTGAGTTTTGGATCACATATTTGTACAATTCTGGACTTCGCTTGCAAAGTATACGCTTCCTCGCCAAAACAACGCAAGGCTACAATAAGATTCCCACGATACCCGGAATCAATAATACCCGTGTGATTAGCCAACATTAAAGGAGTTTTTGAGATACTTGATCTGGGGTATAAATAAAAAGCAGAACATACTGTATTGACATTCTCTTTATCAAATGTACACTGCACCAATTCAGCTTTTACTCCTAATTCAAGATAATGGCTTGACATCTTTGAATTATTGTTTTCAAAAACATAGTCTTCTGGAATAAATAAATCAAATCCGGAGTCCATAAATAGTTTATTTTTAAAATTGTTATTATGTTCATTTACTTTGGTTTTATACATATCAATCAGGTCACTGTTTGTAACAGCCAGTTTCAATATAGAGAAATCATCTTTGGTACTTTCACATTTATTTACCATACTTGAAATAAAAAGATCATAATCATTATATTTAAGTGGTGTAAAAAACATATCGCCAAGAATAAAATCAGACATATACAATGATAATACAAATCTCTTTATTAAGTTTATTATGACATATTCATTTGTTTGTATTCTTTCCATGTTAATTTTTTACCTTCATTCATTGATGTAGCTGGAGCGCCAGAGTCAGTTTCAGTATCTATATTGTCGCCTCTTTTTAAAGCACTATCCACGTATAATTCTTTTAATACTTTGCCAACCATAACGGAACCTTCGTGTTGATTAATTTTTCCGTCTTCAATCATTTTTAGTACAATTAATAATTTTGTCATAATTTCCAAATCCAATTCGTCTTTCATAAGTCTATTAAATATGTCTGTGTAACTGTTAAATAAAAAAGGACTTTCTAATTTAGCTTTATCAATATATTCAAGATAATCAGCTTCTTTTAGTAATCTATTTTGTTTTTTATATGTATCTAATTTTCGGATATTGTCCCGCAATAAAACACTATGTTTAAGTTCTCTAATTTGAGCAGTATTGTCTTCACATTCTGAATCATTTATCATTTTTTGAAGATTTAATCGTTCATTGTCTGACAAAGTTGACATTATAATTATTAAAAAAAGACAAGTGTTTATGTATTTTTTTAGTAAAGACATTTAGTAAATTTAACAAGTTTATTAAAAAGTTTTTATCTTAAGAATATGTATAATGAAAGTGAGTATTTTCAATATTTTAGTGATAATATTATTTATCCTTGTAATAGCGTCGGCTACAATGTTATCATGTTCAAATTTTGAACCACATTATCAAGATAGTATTTTCAAAAAACATTCTAAATTTGAAGGATTCAAAAGTGATCGTAAGTTGTTGGATTACTCAAGTAAAGAAAACAATGCTGCAATTGACACAAATAAGCAATATTTAATGACTAAACCTGAAGGAGGTTGCAAAAAGTTATTTGGATTTGAAGGTATTTACTGCACCCCAATGACAGAATCCAGCAAAATAGATACAATTGGTACAACAAAGGGAAGTATTGATTGTGTAGGAAAAAGCTCCGGGTTATCTAACTCAATGGGTGGATTATGTTTAGACGAGAGTCAAATTAAATTATTATCTACACGTGGAGGAAACAAAGGAGGTCTTGCCGATGATATTGGAAATTAAATAAATTATAATAATATATTATAATTTATAATGGACGACAATAGAATATATATATTTTACTCTATCTTTGGTGCATTGTTATTTGTATTACTGTATCATTTCAGTTTATATGAAAATACAATCTTTTGTGCATTAATACCTGCTTTGCCAATATTAGGATTGTTTGGTTTGTTTTTAATATATGAAAAAAAGAAGGATATAAAGCACTATTTACGTAGCTTAATAATCTTTTTTGTTTTATATGTGATTTTATTTTCAATAATGTACGGTATTTATGACTACACAAACAATATAGTATCTTCAGTATTGATTTCTTTATTTATCTGGTTAATATTAACCATTTATGTTATTTCAAAAGAATGAATTTTAACTGGACGACGAATTAAATAAATCATTGACTTGTTTCGAAACGCGGATGTATGTAGTACACTTTGCCATATTTTTCATTTTAGCTGCATTAATATAGGTACATGTACTTCGTAATCCACCCAAATAATCCTGAACAGTTTCATTTAGATCCCCTTTATAAGGAATTTTCAATACCCGACCTTCAGATGCTCTATATGTATTCATTTTACCATAATGCGTCTCTTGTGCCTTGTCAGAACTCATTCCATGAAACGTTTTATACTGTTTTCCATCAATTACCTTAATATCTCCTGGGTTTTGGTCATGACCAGCAAAACGACCACCCACCATAACAAAATCAGCACCTCCACCGAATGCTTTCGCCATATCTCCTGGACACGTTATTCCACCATCAGATATGATATGCCCTCCAACACCATGTGCTGCATCTGAACACTCTAATACTGCTGATAACTGTGGCATACCAACACCTGTTTTTAAACGAGTAGTACATGCACTTCCGGGACCAATACCCACTTTAACAATATCCACTTTACCATTTAATATAAGTTCTTCTACAATTTCTCTTGTAACAACATTACCAGAGACAATAATCTTATCCGGAAATTCTTTTCTAACCTCTTTGCAGAATTCAACCAATTTTGAAATATAACCATTTGCAATATCAATACAAATCCAATTACATTGAATAACTTGAAATATATCTTTCAATTTAGATATAGCATCATGATTAATACCCGTTGAAACCATAAATAAATTAGGATCCGGCGATTTTGCATTGAACTGTCTATAATCCTCTATTGAATAAAATTTATGAAGAGCAGTAATAATAGAAAATGTAGATAAACAATTATATACTTCAAATGTACCAGTAGAGTCCATATTTGCTGCAATAATAGGAACACCATTCCATATTTTTGGTGAATATTTAAATTTAAATTCTCTGGTTAAATCAACTTCACTTCTACTGTTTAATGTTGATCTTTTTGGACGGATTAATACATCATTGAAATCTAATTTATCTCCAGATTCTATTTTATTCATAATAAGTGTTTATAACTTGTATTTATACTATTATCTATTTATATTATATCACAATACTTGTATCAGAAACATAAGCGTTTAAAAAATCACACGGATCAAAATGTAAAAAAAGGGAAGTGTTATCCTTATGTGTAAAAACCGAAATAGTAATTTTAGTGTTTTTAATAAAGAAATCATTCATATTGTATACAGTATTAGAGTGATGTATTTTCCATTTGTCCTTTTTTAAAGGGTTTAACTTAAAATGTAAATAAGAATATATAAATTCAGAATGAAAAGTTAAAAAGCATTTTGAACAGTAGCAAATGTCCATACTTTTATCAATGTCAATATCTATATTATCGTATACCAAATGGTGATTACATTCTTCAAATAATACGCTACAAACATGGGTATATATATTTTTTGTATTTTTTGTTTTAGGATTATTTTCTATAATATTTTTAATTTTAATGCATTGTTCAAGTTCGTTCATTAAAAAATATATATTTTTATTTTTAAATCTTTACATTATAAATATCTTTGTACAGATTAAATGTACATGGAAAGTAGACTTTGATTGATTCCTTCGTCGGATTTAATGAAAATATCAACATGTTGTTTTGTAACCGTAAATGGGAATGTGACTTCAATGTTCATTTCTTTTTTAAACATATCAGAATCTTTATCTATAAGACGAAATAGATTTAATTTTGTATGGACAATTTCAAGACATCTTTTGAGATTTCTAACACCTTGTTCTTTTTGTGTAAGATGAGGCGTGGAAACAATATATTGAATGGTTTCATCGGGGATAATAACATCTTTTTCTGTAAAGTTGACTTGTTCTCTAATTTTTGGTAAAAGATGATCTCGGGCAATAATGATCTTTTCTTTATTATCATAACCTTTTGTTTGAATACGATACATTCTATCTCTCAAAATGGGATTGACCTTTTCTTCATTGTTGTAACTGAAGATAAACAAACATTTACTGATATCAAAACTCACTTCTGAGAAATACTTGTCGTGAAATTCGCTGTTTTGTGTGGTGTCTGTTAAATGTGTCAAAATACCAATTATTTCTTCACCTTTGGGCGTTTCGCTTACTTTATCCAATTCATCAAAGTAAATAATAGGATTCATACATTTGCTGTCAATCAGAATTTGTACAATTTTTCCACACGTACTGCCTTCGTAAGTATAAGAATGACCCTCCAAAAAACTACTGTCTGCGTTACCGCCGAGAGCAATAAACGAGAATTCTCTTCCCAGGATTTTACTAATACCTTCCTTTACAAGAGTAGTTTTACCCGTTCCCATAGGTCCTTTAATTGCAATTGCAGTACCCATGGCGGATGGATTAGAGATCCACTGCCCCATCAATTGCATAATTTGCAATTTGGCATCATTGAGTCCATACGCACAATTATCAAGAGTATTTTTAGCTTTCGCCATAAAGTCATTAGATATTTTTATGCCATCATTCATGGTAATAGAGAGATTACGATAAATACCAAATGGAATACGCATAAACATGTCTACCCAAATTTTAATCTTATAATACTCTGGATCACCGGGTTCCATACTTCGTAGTACATTCAGTCTTTGCATTGCAACGGCTTTAAACTTAGGAGGAATAATGGTGTCAAGTAGTGCTAAACGATACGGTTTGTCCACATTAATATGTTTATTGATTTCCTTGAGTTCTTTCATAACACGTAGTTGTTCTTTGTTGGAAAGTTTTTTCTTGAAATAGTCAACTTCATTTTTCCGTTTTTTATCCTTTGTAATCAGTTTATGATAATTTTTGGCGTTTTTATTTCTGGCTTTTTTAACAAGTTTCATAATGGATTTTTTACAATCATTAATGGCCTTTTTCAAGACTTTACTATTTGGTCTTTTTTCCAACTGGGCAATCAGTGTTTTCTTGGTTTTAACAAGATCCATATAGTCTTCTTCAGCGTCAGTCAATTCTACTTCAACTTCTTCTTCGTCTTGTTTCTTCTTTTTCTTCTTTTTATCTTTATTCTTTTTATCAAAAGCAGTCAATTCGGGTTCGGGAAGACTTTCAAATTTTTCTTTCATAAACATTTTTTCGTCGTCACTGTCACATTCGGCAGTATCTTCAATATATTCATCTTCTTCTTCGTCCCCTCCCAGCAATAAGATACTGTAGACTTGTTCGTCTTCTTCATCTTCTTCATCAACTTCAAATTCAGTTTCGGAACCAGAATCTTCGTCATCTTCGTCTGAGTCTTCTGATCCAATATCATATTCGGTTCCTTCATCCTCTTCAGATTCCTCATCTTCTTCATCTTCCGTTGCTTCCTCTTCATCTTCCGTTGCTTCCTCTTCATAACGTTGTTTTTTATTTTTTCTATTTTTCTTAGATTTATGATTATTTTGAACGGATTTTTTAGAAGATGATTTTTTCTTGGACTTTTCAAGTGCTTTTCGTTTTTTAGATAAATATTTAGATGGAAACATTTTTTGAATAATGTCTCTAGCTGTGTTTAGATCTTTTTGATTTATCTCCTCTTCATCTTCTTCCTCGTCTTCGTCACATTTTGTGTATTTTGTTTTTTTTTTATACTTTTTAGATTTAGGCGGTTTATAAGAGCTATCTTCAGAGTCATCGCTTATCTCTGAAAAAGACTCATAATCATATATTGAAGAATCGTCTTCTTCTTCGGGATCAAAACCAGACTTTCGTTTGGTTTTTTTATCACCTCTTTTTAGTTCTTTGTGAGTGATTTTTTTAGTCATTTGATATGCAAATTATTTAAACGTAAATGTATGTATAATTTTGAATCAATTTTATGTAAAAAATAAAATTGATATTATCATTTAAATATTTAAATAGTAATATATAGTATAATATAGTGATATGTCATATTTAATGAATGCTAATAAAAAAGATTCATCAAGAATTATTGGTGTCCAATTTAGTATGTTGTCTCCCGAGGAGATAAGAAAAAACTCTGTTGTGGAGATTTCTTCAAGGGATACATATATTAATAATAAACCTGTTGTTGGTGGATTGTTTGATCCGCGTATGGGTGTATTGGAACCAGGTATTATTTGTCCAACAGATGGTTACACATATATAGACACTCCTGGTTATTTCGGACATATAGAATTGGCTCGTCCGGTATTCTTTATTCAGCACATGAAAGAGATTATAAAAATAACAAAAAACGTTTGTTTTAAATGTAGCAAATTATTAATTAATAAAAACCAGCATAAACATATTTTAGACTACACTCCTGATAAGAGATGGCATTATGTGACAAATTTAAGAGGTAATATTACACGCTGTGGTGAACATTCAGACGATGGTTGTGGTTGTATTCAACCGAAAATTAAATTGGAAGGTTTTTCAACAATTAAAGCAACGTTTGAATATCAGGATAGTGAAACGGGGGAAAAGTCATTACAAGAGACAGAATTGACGCCTGAATTTATTTTGAAGCAATTTAAAAGAATATCTGATGAAGATATAATATTTATGGGATTCAGTCCGGTATGGTCAAGACCCGAATGGATGGTATGTCAAGTCTTGCCGGTGGCGCCACCTTCAGTGAGACCTTCGGTAAAACACGATGCTCAACAACGTAGTGAAGATGATTTAACGCATATTTACAGTAGTATTATAAAGAATAATAGTGATTTGATGGACAAGATTGGAAATAATGCGTCTCCGCATGTAATAAAACAGTTGGTGGATACCTTACAGTATTTGATTGCAATGATTGCGAATAATAAAGTGAAGGGTGCGGAGCCGATGGCACAGCGTTCGGGTCGTACAATGAATTGTATTATGAGTCGTTTGAACAGTAAAAACGGAAGAATTCGTGGTAATTTGATGGGAAAACGTGTTGATTTTAGTGCAAGATCTGTGATTACGGGAGACCCAAATTTGTCAATCCGAGATTTGGGAGTGCCTATGAAGATTGCTATGAACATTACAAAGCCTGTAAAGGTAAATAATAAAAACCGTGATTTCTTGATGAAATTGGTTCAAAACGGTCAAGATAAGTATCCGGGGGCTAAGATTTTGGAAAGAAAGAATGGTGAAAGTATTACGTTGCGATATGTGGATCGTAATTCAATTAGATTGCATAATGGTGATATTGTTCATAGACATATGATGAATGGAGATGCGGTATTGTTTAACAGACAACCGAGTTTACATAGAATGAGTATGATGTGTCACATAGTAAAAATCATGAAGAAAGGTGATACATTTCGTATGAATGTTGCAGATACGAAGCCTTATAATGCGGATTTTGATGGAGATGAGATGAATATGCACATGCCTCAAAACGTATTGGCAGAGACTGAATTGAAACATTTGGCGGCGATTCCGTATCAGATGATTAGTCCTGCGGGTAATTCTCCAATCATTGGTATTTATCAAGATTCATTATTGGGTTCTTATAGATTTACAAGATCAAATTTGAATTTTACTCCTCGTGAAGCGATGAATTTGTTGATGACATTTAAGAATGTGGATCCTACAAAGATAAATGGTAAAAGTCAGATAAAAAACTTTGATATTTTGGCTCAGATAATGCCTTCAATTACGTTAAAATACAAAACCAATTTATATGATGAAGATGAGGATTATAATATTTCAAACAATGTATTGGAGATATTGAATGGTAATTATGAAAGAGGTCAATTGGAAAAAAGTAGTTTGGGTTCTTCTACAAAAGGAATTATACACAGAATTTGCAATGATTTTGGAAATATGCAAGCGACGAAATTTATAGATGATTTGCAAAACATTATTACGGAATATATGAAAACAAGTTCATTTAGTGTTGGTATTAGTGACTTAATGGCTAATAAAAAAACACAGGATAGTATTATTCATGCAATTACAACTCAAAAGCAGGAAGTGCAGTCTATTATAGAGAAGGTGCATTTGGGTACATTTGAGAATGATACTTCATATTCAAATAATCATCATTTTGAAACAAATATAAATAAAGTGTTAAATAAGGCAACAGAACAAGCGGGTAAGATTGGAAGAAAATCATTAAGTAAAAACAATAGGTTTTTGATGATAGTGAATTCTGGTTCAAAGGGTAATTTAATTAATATTTCTCAGATGATTTCGTGTTTGGGTCAAACGAATGTGGATGGTAAACGTATTCCATATGGTTTTGAGAGTCGTACATTGCCACATTTTTGCAAGTATGATGATAGTCCATCGGCAAGAGGATTTATTGAAAATTCTTATATTGCAGGATTGACAGCTCCCGAGTTGTTTTTCCATGCAATGGGTGGTCGTGTAGGATTGATTGATACGGCGGTAAAGACGTCTCAGACGGGATATATTCAAAGACGGTTGATTAAGGGTCTTGAAGATATTAAGGTGGAGTACGATATGACGATTCGTAACAACAAAGGTAAAATCATTCAGTTTCAGTATGGAGATGATAATTTTGATTCAACAAAAACGGAGAATCAATCATTGGGATTGATTGGGATGAGTATAGAGGATATTTACTTGCATTATGATATTCTTGGAAGTACAGAAATTGTAAATTTGTTTAAAAGTGGAGTGGCAACGAGATATAGAAAACAAAAGAAAGATTTGGAAGGAAAATGCAAATTATATATTGACAAAATGTTATTAGCAAGAGATACGATTATAAGCAATGTATTTAATTATGCAAACAGTAATGGTATTAAAATGCCGGTTTCATTTCAAAATACGATAACAAATATTCAAGGACAGTTGGGATTAAACAGTAATTCTTTGGTAGATATTACACCATTAGAGGTGTTTGAATTGGTTGAATCATATTTGAATAGATTAAATAACATGGCATATTCAAAACCGTCACAGTTGTTTGAAATTATGTTTTATTTCTATTTAACTCCGAAAGAGTTGATAACAAAGCGTAGATTTCACAGAAAAGGTGTGATTATGTTATTAGAAGCTATCATATTGAAATACAAACAAGCAATCGTTCATCCAGGTGAGATGGTGGGTGTAATTGCTGGACAATCAATTGGAGAACCTACCACACAATTAACATTGAATACTTTTCATCTTTCTGGTGTTGCTTCCAAGTCTAATGTTACGCGTGGTGTGCCAAGAATAGAAGAAATATTGAGATTGACTAAAAATCCGAAAAATCCATCTTTGACTGTACATTTGAGGGATTTTGAAGAGACAAATCAAGATAAAGCCAGTCAATATGCAAATATGTTGGAGCATACTAAATTGGTGGATGTAATAAAGAATGTAAAAATTTGTTTTGATCCTGACGAGTATAATAGTGTGATTGAAGACGACAACTTTTTGATAGATCAATATTATGAATTTGAAAAAATGATGGATGATAGTGTGGTGAACGAAGACAATGATTGTAATGAAATAATAAAATCAAAATGGATAATTAGAATGGAATTTGATCCAGAAACGTTATTGGAAAAGAATATAACAATGGATGATATACATTTTGCAATAAACAGCAGTCATGGAAATGATATCTCCTGTATGTATAGTGATTATAATTCAAGTAATTTGGTTTTTAGAATACGAATGAACAGTTCGTTATTATTGAAAAGTAAAAAGCAACGAGGTGTTGCGGAGACATTGGACCAATCAGATGAAATTTATATGTTGAAGAATTTCCAAGATACAATTTTGAACAACATTGTATTAAGAGGTATCTCTGGCATTAAAAACGTATTGCCGCGAAAGCTAACAAATTCAGTCAAAAAAATGGACAGTAAATTTGTTCAAAGTGATGTTTGGGTGTTGGACACGACCGGTACAAATTTATTGGATGTGTTGGCATTTGATTTTATTGATAATATGAGATCCTACAGTAATGATATAAGAGAAGTATTCAATGTGTTAGGGATTGAAGCAGCAAGACAAGTATTGTATAATGAAATTGTAGAAGTAATGGAATTTAGTGGTGTATATATTAATTATCATCATCTAAGTGTATTGTGTGATAGAATGACTTCAAATTATAATATGGTTGCAATTTTCCGTTCAGGCATTTTGAACGATAACATTGGCCCTATTTCTAAATCCACATTTGAGGTGCATACAGAAGTCTTATTGGACGCATCCAGACATGCCGATTTTGATCATATGAGAGGTGTATCTGCAAATGTAATGATGGGACAAACAGGTACTTACGGTACGGGTGCATTTGGTTTAGTATTGGATATAGATGCAATGAAAGATATTCAATCACAAGAAGCAGAAAGAACAGATATTGATATTGAAATAGAAGGAATGCTTGGAGATGTTGAAGATAAGACAGATGTGTGTGCTAAAAATAATATTCAAATAGAAAATAATTTGACAGCAGTAAAGAGAGATGATGTTGGAGATTTAGATGATGATTATGATATTGGTTTTTAAATTATACATAAAATGATATAAAAAACAAATAACAAGTATATTGTGTGAAAACACATTCTGGGTTTAGCTCAGTTGGTAGAGCGATTGACTGTAGTGGTTATAGGTATCAATATGTCGCCTGTTCGAATCAGGCAATCCAGATAAAAATAAGTTATAACCATAATTTATTTTTTAATGTATTTAAGATAATTTAATGTATTTAAGATAATTTAATGTATTTAAGATAATATATGTTATAAATATATAGACATGTCAAAGAAATCAATTGGTAAAAGGAAAACAGCAAAAAAAACAAGTGGTAAAAAGAAATCCGGCGGAGGAAAGAATGACAAACAAACACGAAAAACTGATAAGGCTCCGTCCAGGTCCAGACGCAATGACAATAGTTCACGTTCCAGTAGCAATGTAAACAGTTCACGTTCCAGTAGCAATGTCAACAGTTCACGTTCCAGGAGCAATGTCAACAGTTCACGTTCCAGGAGCAATGTTAATAGTTCACGTTACATCCCCCCCACTTTACCCTACTATAACGATGCTCATGTTAGTCGCAACACCGATGATAAACGTATAAATCGTATACAAAATCCATACAATCAACCAGTAAACAAAAAATTGTTGAAAGGTAATACTCAATTGCATTATGCGGTACAAAATAATAATATTGATGTAGTGCGAATAATTCTGAATGATCCTAACGTGAAAGTGAACATAACCAATGACAAAGGTAAAACTCCAATAGGTTATGCCACAAATCCAGATATTCAAAGTTTATTAATGGGTAAAGTCATTTTTGAAGACGATTATAATGGTACCCAAGCTGATAGAGATGGGTATTGGGTAAGGGATGCATATAGAAAACGTTACCTTGATATAATGTCTTACAGACAATTAAATCAGGATACGGTCCATGACGTTAAATCATTTTTATAATCCTTATGATTAACCGAGTTTAATTCTTACGATACATAAAAATAGATGATGATATGTTTATTGATATGTTATACAAATCAATAAATGATGATAAGATGTTTATATATAATTATTTTTTAATTTTAAGTTTTAATTTATAATTACCTAAATACTGCATCAAGGTTTGGAATTTTATATCTTTATCTTTAAATATTGCTGTATTGTCGTAAACAGATTGCATGTCTTTATCAATGGTGTATCCAGGAAATACTTTGGTAGTTGTTTTAATGGAACTGGTTTGAATAAAAATATATTTTTCATTTTGATAGTCTCCGCCACAAATGATATATTTTTCATTAATTTGCATTTGTTTAAAGGTGTCTTTGGAATATATCACAACCGGTAAATTCATGTGATTACAAAGAACCCATATATCAAAATGTGTTATCATATAATTTTCATTAATGATCATTGACTCAAACGAAAGTTGTTTTTTATTTATTTTCGCTATATACTCTTTCTTTAATTGTTTTGATAAAATACTATAAATAGCTCCATAAAATACTGTGTTTGTTAATAAATTATTATATGCTGTAACTAATAGTTTTTTAATAGAAGAAATATCTTCATTAATGTTTTTCGTTTGTTTTAATATATAAGATAATAAGAAATGACTGCATAATGGTGAGTTCTTTAAAACAATATTATTATTGTTATTTTCTTGAATACATTCGGTTTCCAGATTTTCATAATTTAAAAAGATTTCTTTGGTTATTTGTTGGTCTAAATTAATGAAATTATTTTTCTTTTGTTTTTTGTTGGGAACAGCAAATTCGTATGGTATATTTTCTATATATTTGTTGTTATTTCCGCTGTATATATTTTTAAAGAATTCATCGTTGATATTTGTGTTAAGAAGTAACATTTCGTTATCGTGAATGGAGTAATCAATATTGGTAAGTTTCATATAGTAGGAATTAAACAAATAACTGCGGATTCGTGTATTGCGAATGATTTCATCGGCCAATCTGTAAAAGTAAATATACTCGTTGTTTTCGCCGGTTATTAAATTGTTTTCAGGAATACACAATTGGTTTTCGCTATGTAGACAGAGACCATGTTCATTGTGTGGATCCATGTTATTTTTTTTGTGTAAAAAATTCAACGTTTCTTGTTCAAATTCAACAAAACGCACATTGTTCTCTAATATTTGTTTAAGAAGGTCATGTACTTTTTCTAATTTGATTTCATATACGAAGGATTGCGACGTTGCTAATTTTTGTAGATTCAAGGATTCTTCTTTATTCATTAAATTGAGTATTTCATCTTTGAGTGTATGTCTGAATTGTAAATAGAACTTGGTTTCCAGTTTGATATTTTGTATGGTTTTATTTCTTATTTGATCAATAGTATTGGAAGTGGTAACGGCTTTTTCTGCGTCATAATAGTTAGCATAACCTTTGGATTGAACAGTTTTTAATCCGTCTTCAGATAAATTTTGTTGGGGATCGGATATTTCTACAAACTGGTTTGTTTCTGTTATGAACCCGACAATGAGTCCATCTTCTTCTAATTTTACCAATGGCTTGGAAAGGACTTTTTGGTTTGTTTTTAGACTAATACTGTTTAATAATTCAAAAGTTGTAGAATAGTCTAACCATTCTACGTCGTCTAAATAAACAATAGGTATATCTTCTAATTTTGCCGAAGGTTTACATGGTAAATAAACAATATTTCCTTCTGTAATATCGGATACCATGAATGCAATTATTTTGCCACGATAATTGATGACTTGTTTATGTACAACAAAATCATGAGAAATAAGAATGTCGTATAATGGTTTTGCAAGTATGTTTTCTTTGTAGGTATATAATTTATCTTTGTTTTTAGGTTTGCAATAGTTGTTTATTGTTTGTTGAATATTATTAAAAACGGGATTTAAATTATTCGGCGTATTTTGGGTATAAAAGATTTTAATGGCATTGAGTTTATTAGAAGATTTTTCGTTTCGGGTGTTTCCATATAAATAAATGGGTTCATAAAAAGTGCCTTGTTTTAAAAGAAGAATAGTGCCTTTTTTATCGTCAAAATAGGATTCAGAGTAAGAATTGGTAGGGCACAGGAGTTGTACGTTGTCTCGTTTATCGTAATCTTCAACTTCCATTATAACAAGATTGACACCGTTTGCAAATAAGTTTATACTTGGTGAACATACAAGATCCCACATAAACACGTGATCAATGATGGAGTCGTCGTCTTGTAAGTAATTTAAAAAGTTTTCAAAAGATGCGATTGTGTATTTAAGCATATTGTATTGGGAAACATTGTCTAAATCAACAGATTTATAATATTCGCTGTTTTTGTAATTTTCAACACGTATATCAGAAATATTTATTTTGTTAGGTTGAAAAAGGGGCAATAGAGATCCGTTTTGCAGTTTAAGGTAATTATCAATGGATAATTTGTCAATAATGATTTTTTTCATCTCTTGAATGGTTGGGACGTTTATATTTTTTTCAAATGTATAAATATCGGCAATACAAGCAATGAAAGATTGTTTTGTTGATTTTTCAACACCATAACGGAGTAAAGGAGCGGCATTCTTTTTTATATAAGTATTATTCGTGGGGTCTAAAAATTCTGCAATGTTTGTTTGTAAGAAGAGTTCAATGGATATGGGTAAAAATCCCCATCGATGTTGAGGAACGGGAATTCTTTCAATGCTTAAAATGTTATTATAATTACGATTTATTTTCGTTTTTTCCACTTGTTCTCCTTGTATCAAAGATTTATCTCCAAATTGTATATCATTTTCTGATATACCGAGTTCTTGTCGTCGTTGATTTTGTTTCGCTCCGAAAGGGTTTTTAAAGCAACAAGGGATACCGTACTTTGCGGAGGACTTAGATTGGTCAAGAAATCCGGGATTGTAATATATATAATTTCCATCACTATCTACGTGTTGTCTTTCGTCAGTGAATTCGTATATATAATATCCTTCGGGTATTTTGGTTTTTGATTTTTGAGGAATAATTTTACCTCCACATTCGCCGTTTTCTACTTGTTTTTGTGTCATAGGTTTATTTGTTTTCAAACACCAATATCTGGGACACATATACCAAAATTTATTATTGGGGTCTGAACCGTAATTTAGAGACATGCCGTATGCATTTTTGGATTCAGGATCATTATCAATATTTTCTTTTTCTTCTTGAGTAAGAATAACAGGTTGTCTATTAGATTGTGCGGGACATATTTTGGCGTATGCTCCGTTGGATTCATCTACGAAAATGGAAGATTCCAGTTTTTTGAGTTTATTGAAAAAGATCGTTCCGCTTCCTTTATCGGTTTTTATGCCTCCTTTAAATAGGGCCATTTCGTCATCATCATCATCTTCGTCGTCGGACAAAACAACTTTATCATCTTCAAAATTTTCTTCTTCCACTTCACTATTTGGCGAGTGTACTACATTTTCTGATTCTTGGTCATCATCGTCTTCATTAGAAAAAAAGATGTATTGATTATTGTCGTCATCTTTATAGTCTTCTTCTTCATTTACAAGTTCTTTAACAATATCCAGAGATTTAACTTTAATGGTTGTAGGATCGTCTATGTCGGTTAAAATAACATTATCTATTTTTTCGTCGGTTTCCTTCTTTTTTGTAGAGGTCTTTAGTTTTTCCAAGTAACTGTCTCCGCGCTGTAATTTATTTTTGAAAAAGGATAATTTAAAAAAGGAGTCAATATAAATGTTTAAAAGGTCTAAATAAGAAAAATCGTTAATATCAAAGGTTTCTACTTGAAAAATATTTTCAATATCGTTGTATTTAATGACAGTATTGAATCCAGGATTATCTGCAATGTCAATGTTTTTATTAACAAAACTTCCGTTTGTCCTTGTGCATTCATTCATATATTTGGTAACATATGCGTTGGCTTCTTCCTCGGATAAAGAGAAATTAATGCTAACAAGGTTTATGATAGTGGACAAGTTGGTATTTTGTTTATAAAGATGATTGATTTGTGATTCCATTTCATTCATTTCTGTATAATTTTCAACCTTTTTGTAACGTAAACTGGCATCATTATTTTTCAATTCAATAATATTAAAGATCGGTGTTAACATTTTTATATCGGAAGTTTTAAGGGACTTGGAAGAAGATATAAGAGAGATGTAATTAATTTTATTAATTTCTAATAAATCAGAGTGTAGATCCTGTAACAAAGATAATTTGTTATTGATTTGTAAAAATTTATTTATTTCAATAATAATGGGATTCAGAGAATCAATAATAAACGTTTCAAGAAAAGATTTGGAAACGGGTTTTGAGAACTTTGTATCAATATGTATATTTCCATTGTAAGAAACAGTAAAATACAAAGGATGTAATTGGTCTTCAAATGTTTTTTGAACCATAATATTGAGGTATTTATAAGAACCAATATTTTTCTTTGGATAATTGAGTATTTGACTTTTGGTAAGATAAGGGATCTTTTTTCCATTGGTAGAGAACCCAACAGAAAAAATGCGAAAAAGTTCTTCTTTTTTGAATCCGGGTTTATATTTTATAAGGGGTCTTTCTATGTTTGTATGAAGTTGTTTGAAAATATTTTCAAGCGGTAATTGGGTTTTTATTTGCGGATGTAAAGTTAAATAGACATCAGTAATGCCTTGAGACAAATAAGGAACTTGTATATCTTCATTTAAAATATCATAAAACACATTTATTTTATCAAAAGAGACATTTTGAAATGATTTTTTGGAGTCATCTAATAATTGTTGTTTTTGTTCGGTGAGGGTAGATAAACTATAAATATTTTTATTAAATAGGAAAGGAAAGTATGTTTTTATAATTTTATTTTGATCAATATTCATGGTGTTTGTATAAGAAAGTAGATTTTCAGCAGGACAAACAAAAATGGTGTTATTATTGATGTTTTTATAGTTTAAAAGTAAGGAGTTCTCAAAGGTGAGAAAACGATTGTCTGGATTATTTTCAAAAAAGTCGTCTTCGTTGTTAAGGATAAAGAATGGATTGGCGGGAAAAAGAAGATCAATTTGTGAATCAAATTTATGTCCAATGGGAGTGTAAATATGAAAGGCGTTATTATTTATTTGAAGTTCATTTTCAATATCTTTATAAGAGTATTCGTCGGTGTCCATATCCGCGAGATCTGTAATGTTTTCCTTTTTTTCGGCAAGTTGTAAATTGATAAGGAGTTGTCCAAGTTTTTTTCTGGAGATGCCATAATTATCTTTGACCAAGTATTGAAAATATTTTTGAAAATTAATTTCAGAATGTATTTCGGAGAACATGTAAATTTCTTCGTAAGAAAACTCTTGAAAATCGTATTCTTTTAACATTTTAATTTTAATGGAGCGAATGGTATCATCTTGTAATATTTTTTGTTTGGATATAGAAATGGGAGTGTTGTATTTTTCTAAATATATTTTTTCGTCTTCGTGAAAGAGATCAGTATCGTTAAATTGGGCAGATGTTTTGGACGTATTAAATATGTGTACATTGCTGGGTTCTCCATTTTTATTTAAAGTAATTATTTTGACAGGTTCAAGAATATTGGAATCAATGTTTGTGTTCATATTATATAATATATCTTATACAATATGTAAGTATTTTGTATTGCAAATATATACATTATTCATTTACGATATAATTAGGATCATGATTATCACTGTTATATTTGTTTTTATTATTGCTTTTTATTAGTTTTCCATCAATGTTATCGTAGTTAAGAAATACTTTTTGTTCAAGTTCTAAAACGCGTTTTTCTAAATGTTCTATTTTATTTTTGTATTCATCATATGTCTTTGTACTGATCGTGTTACCCATATAAAATAAATATATAAATATAATTAAATATCATAATAAGGGTTATCATGAATTTTCATGCCACAGTATTCTTGTGGATTATTTTTGTAATCAACGGGACTATGGATTCCGGCTTCTTCTGCGTTTTCAAGTAAAAATTTAAAATTTTCCCAGAATTCGCTTTTGTGACCAATGGATTTACTGGCAACATGTGCAAGTTCGTGTATAGCAACAAAGGTAAGTGTTTTTTCGTCAATAAGGTCTTCATTGTTATGTTTGTCTTTATTTAAACAGAATGCAATCTTTTCGCCTTTATTTTCACTGTACGCGGTGAAATCGCTGGTGGGTAAAGTTTCCATTATTTTTTTGGGGTTAAAGTTTTCAACCAAACGCTTAACCTTGTCTTGTTCGGGGTATTTTTTGTGTAAATATTGAACAAGTTGTTTAAGTTTATTTGTTACTTTTGCTAAAAGATTTGCGGCTTTTTGAATTTTACTTCGTTCGCGTACACAATATTTATGTCCATCTTCATCTGAAACAATACACTTTAATTGGAATTCACCATAATTTTCAAAATAAACATAAATACATAAAACAATAATAGCAATTAAAATAATATATCCTAAAATATCGGCACCCGTCATATATATAATAAAAAGGTTTTTATGATTAAAATGTTTATAATAATGGTAAATTATTATAAAATTAATTTGTGTTTCCTAATTCAAGAGGTACACGGCCATAATCGCTTTCAATGGTGCTTTGATTCCAAGGTCCAGCTTCCTTTTTGCTGATAACAGGATCAGATCTTAGTTGAAGGTTGGCGTTACGAAGGGATTGGCCAACGGTATCAAGTCCAATATGATGTCCAGCCTTTAATAAATCAGGCATTAGGATGTCCCCTTTATTTGCGGTGTTGGGGTTAAGAGCAGACCATTGACTGTTTTCGTCATTAGGTAAAAGGTCTTTGGGGTTGGCTACTTCTTTAAGATTGTATCCAGGTGAAGGAGTAGAATCCTTGGGGGAAGGTTCAGCCACCTTTTCGGGTTCACCCTCAGTTTCAGGTGTTCCATCTTCCATCTTATCAACAACACTTGTCTTGCCATTAGCATACATGACTAAAGCAAACATTAGAATAATGAATACAATTAAAACAACAACACGTTCCATTGTAAAAAACTTTTTTGCACCACTAAGAATACCACTAAATAATTTTCCAAACATTTCGTTTATATAATAACGGTTGATATAATTTATTTACATTAATTAAAAACAAAAAGAAAACACAAAAATGGCTAAATAATTATATATCTTCTTCATTTTCTTCGTTGCCTTCATCATTGTCGCTTTCTTCATTTTCTTCAGAATCAGAATCGGAATCACTATCGGTAGTGTCTTCCAGCATATACAAATTCTTAATTCTTTTTGCTTCTAAATAAGAAGAAAGTGCTAAATCTCTCGCTACCTTGGCTTTTCGTTTTGCTTCTTTGTACATATCGTAATAAACACTATTTTTATTCTTAATGGAAAATGAATCGTTCTCGTTAATTTTATCTAAAGTTAAATGAATTTCTTCCAAGTCTTCTTTTTCTTCATTCTGTAATTTTTCTAAAGTTTCTTCATTATTGTCTACAATTTCAGTATTTTCAATTGCTGTTTTTTCTGTATCTCTATCTTCAGGAATCATTGTATCATTATTTTTTTCTAAATGTAATGCTTCGGGTTTTTCTTCTAAATTATTTACAGTCGTTTCTTGTGTCATTTCTTCTTCCAATGTAAATTCGTCCTTCCCTATTTGGTCAATCGCCAAATCATTTATGGGTTTATTATTTTCTCCAATTACGGTATTTACCGTTTCGTGTTCATCTTTTTCAATTACAATTTTTCTGTGTGGAGTCATATTTTCCTGATAATGGGGGTTTATTTGAATGTTATTATCTGCAGGTTGGTTTGTTTTAGGTCTGAATAAGCATTTTTCAAACATCTTGTTCGGTTCAACCATCATCATTTGTTTTGCTTCAAATTCTAATTGAAAAGTAGTTGAAGAACATCGGATGCCTTTTATTTCAATAATAGAAAGTACATTTGTTTTTTCTTTAATATCATCTAAAGATACTAAATTTTCATTTTCATCATAAATCTTAAGCATCGGTTTTCCGAGATTAGTAGCAATATTTATCCTTAAATTATAAAACTTTCCGGATTTGTATATTTTGAGTGGTGCAGTAAAATAATTTTCAATATCGTGCATTTCCATTTTATCTTCAAACCATTGACCGCTGTTTTCAAAGATCATTTGCATACATTTTGTTTCAAGGCCTTCCATAAATTCAATAAATTCTGAATTATCATTTGTAAACATAAGATCGGTATAAAACTTTTTACCTGTTTTCATAAATCCTTGTTTGATAGTACATTCAGGAAGACGAAAATAAAAGGGTTCTTGCGAATTGGAAACACATAATCTCATAAAATAATTTCCACCAGGTATTTGTTGAGGTTTAGCTAAAGATAATTTTGAAAAGTCAAAACGGTTATTTGTAAAATAAATATTTTCTTCCATTAAAAAATAATTCTAAAAGAATAATATGAATATAACGAATAATACACACATAAATCGTTTAAAAAATAGATTAAATATCATTTGTAATGTAAATGAAACAAATGAAAGAAATTTGTATAAACTTTTTAAATGATGTAGAAACAAAAAAAGAAATATACGATTTTTTGAAACCTGTTGTGGACTCAATTTATAACGAGTTGTATATTTACCTTTGGATTATATGTTTCTACAGTTTAGTGTTGTTTTTGATTATTTTAGCGAATTTGTTTTTGTTGTTGAAATTAATAAATAAAAATTATAATTATGCGTTGTAATAATATCTTTAATTAATATATAATGACTGTTCCGAAAATGAATACAAAAACAGTAGGTGGTATGAAATCTAAGAAAACAATGGGTGGTATGAAATCTAAGAAAACAATGGGTGGTATGAAATCTAAGAAAACAATGGGTGGTATGAAATCTAAGAAAATAATGGGTGGTATGGCATCTAAGAAAATAATGGGTGGTAAAAAAAATAAAAGCAAGAGAAAATCAAGACCTACCATTCGTAATTTAGTTAATGAAATGAAAGGAATGTTTAAAGGCGGTAGTTCCACCTCTGAACATGGGGTTGCAACCTATGGTAATATGGGAGGTCAAACTTCTGTAGATGGAACTAGTAATGCTATTAGAACAATGCCTCCTCTACAAGGAGCTGGTATGGCTCCTCCTGTTGAAATAAAAGGCGGCAGATGTGGAGTAAAATCAACAGTTTCTGTTTAAATTTAATAAATAAAATTGATTCTATTTATTATAATACTTTAGCAATAAAATCAAAATGGGAAGTAAAATTGTTGTACCTCGTGAAAACATGAAAGAAAAAGACTACATTGTAGATAGTGTAAATTCTGAATTATGTAATAATACGAATGAATATAATCCAACGATAAAGGTTCATCCAATGGAAACAAGACTTAGTAAAAAAAATCTACAAAAATTACAACACGAATTAACAGAAAACGTAAAAATGAAAAAAACAACATTTAAAACAGTAAGGTTACCTCGTGGATTTTCAGTGCAAGTAGAAGTAGTTAATGATAATGATAGTGACGGTTATGCAAAGATTCGTCCACTATAAATATTTATTTTGCATTATTTTGTATAGTTTTATTTTTTTATTGAGTTAGTATATATGATTGGATATTGTGTTAAATGTAGAAATAAAACTGAAATGTTGAATCCTAAAAGAAAAACATTAAAAAAAGGAAGACAAGCTATGCAAGGGACATGCCCAAAATGCGGTACAAAAATGACAGTGTTTGTTGCTAAGGAAAATAAATCTAAAAAAGAAAAGCCCAAAAAGAGTAAATCTAATAAAAAAAATAAATCTGAAAAAAAATAAATAGAAAAGATTTTTCCATTATAATACATAATGGAAAAATTAATAGAGTCAAAGAAAGACTTTATTGAAGAAATTAAAACATGGATTTTATATGATAGTCAGTTAAAATTAATACACCAAAAAATTAAAAATAATACGAGATAAAAAACATAATTTAACAAAAAATATATGCCATTTCGCAAATCAACACAATATAAACAGTAAAATAGAAATCAGTGACGGTCATTTATCGTTTTATGAAAAAAAAGAATATTCTCCTTTAACTTATGGATATCTTGAGAAATGTTTAGGTGAATTGATTCATGATAAAGCACAAGTGGAGTATATTATTCAGTATATGAAGAACAATCGCGACGTGAATAAAAATATGGATATAAAAAGAACATATTTAAAAAATTTACAAATTAAAAATGAAAAGGATTAAATA
>MDTB01174074.1_pt1 | contig 28752 bp, 9 predicted proteins | sample 811161 | NCBI WGS metagenome assembly MDTB01 (sample SAMN05326650, study PRJNA326480) | marine metagenome | isolation source: seawater | place: Mediterranean Sea | collected 2009
GACGAGGATGGTAACGTAATCCCGCTCGAGGCCTCTATTCTCTGAAAGCCCTCGACCGAAGCCTTCTCGGCGACTGTTTGATAACCGTCTCTTTGGCGTCAGAGGCCAACATGACCAGCGGCGGACTTCTACAAAAGGCAGCAGAACAGCAGACCGGAGAGTCGAATTTGACTCCCAGCACCCCTTCCGGCGAGCACGGATCCGGAGGATACGCTCAAACACAGCCGCTAAGCAGGACACTTGGATTGATCTTCGGCGGAATGGTGGTCCCATTCTTCATCGTCATGTGGTTCGGGGGCGTCTTCCTTGGTGAGAATGCGGGTTATCTGTCAGCAGCAGTTCTGCTCCTCTCTGCTGGAGCCACCTGGTTATTCATTGGAAGGCCAGCACCTGCATCAGCATCCACTATCGCAATTGGGATGTCCTTCCTCTTGCTCCTGTCCAGTAATTTCGCAATCGCCGTACTATTCACAGGAGAAATGTCGCTCGGAGAGATCGACCTCGATGAAGATGACGATATGATCGTGGTCAAGATAAGGCAGAACGGAGGTTCGGGATCATACGAGGCATCGGTGAGCATAACCCACGGAGGCTCCAACGCATATACCTCTACGATGGATATCTCCATCGATGAAGAAGACAACCAAGGCGATTATGGATTATTGAAGGTCCCAGTATCCGATTTCTACAACGGAAACGCACTCCCATCCACAGATTACGTCATGTCGCTAGAGATTGATGGCAATTCATGGACAAGGACTCTCGATGCGAATCATTTGACTCGTACCCTTACTGGTGTTGATGTTTCTGCAGCCCCTTCATTCTCTACACAGGACTGCGACGGTGCAAAGAACCGATGTCTGAGAGGTATCGCTTTGGGTGTCTCTGCAGGCTTACTTGGAGCATCGCAGGAATACATAGCCCCAATGCCGTTGGCCGATTTCGACCTCAAGGTCACAATGACTTATGAGGGCTCAATCGCCATAGATTACCCTGACGTGAGCGTGGAGCATACGGTAGCAACATGGGATTCATCCGGGGGCGCATACGGGTCTGGAAGTACGTATATCGGATTGGATGCGGCAACGATGAACCTTGGCGGTAGTACCGAAGCCTCTGACGTATCCTCCACTATTATCCTCAAGGAAGATTGGGAGGATGTTGGATATGGCTGTTATGAACTCGAGATAGAGGGTTCAAACACGTCTCCTTGGTCTGATACTGTCGTTGACCACACTACCTATTACGTGTACGAGGAGACAAACAGGGACGACTCAGGCCAATATACGTCTGAAAGCTGGATGGAAGTAAACTCTTGCTGATTATAGACGCCTTACGAGCAACCATCCTACCCCAATCACACCCATTGCAAGCGCTACGAGTATCGGAATTATGCTCCCAGCAACTTCTTCTTCCACCGATTCGAATGAGATGTACGGAGTCGTTACCGAACCTCCGCCCCATGCTTCCTCAAACACGAGTTGACTTGGAGTCATTATGGAGCATATCAGCGCCCAATCTCCCTCTTCCGTAGGAGTCCAAGATATGGGGAACACAGACTCCGATTGAGATTCAATAAGGCCACCAATGTATATGTCGCCAACGCTCTGACGATCTCCAGTATCTGCATCATCGCAAACGAAATAGACAACTGCATCCGCATTTCCATCATTTGAAATCGTAACATTAGCGTCCCATCCGTCATTGAGGTCAGCAGAATTCAGATCTCCACTTTCAATGGATGCTATTGAGATGCTGGGAGCGAACCACTCTAGAATACCCGGGGCATCCCTAGAAGCATCTATGGTTGTGAGGTTCCAGTTAATTTCCAGACTACCCCCGTAGTCATTCATGTTGGGGTCCGCATTCCATGCAGTACGGTATGATTCAGTTACGAGAACAGCCTTTTCAAACCAAACTGGCGATTCAGAATATTCTTGTGAATCGACTGCCCACCCTATTTCCACAACACGTTCAGCACCCATGCCGATGGTTCCGATGCCGTTTTGATCAGTTATTTGAGATCCAGAATTCTGTTGATTGTAACCGAGCCCTTCTATTCTGTATACGACGTCAGAGGCTTCAAAAATAACCTGCTGTGTTCCTACCCTTCTCTCCCATCGATCTGTGAGGCCATCCGTCCAGTTCACATCCACGAAGTCAGAAGATGTCGAACCCCCCATCTGCACGTCGTGATCATCAAGGCTACCGCTGATCAATGTGCCATTGATTGAGATGGAAGCTGAGTCGTCTTTTGCAAATATCGGCCCTGCATCATTGATCGCCCCTCCTATTATTTCGGTATCCCCGTTCATCACCCATCTGCCTCTTTCGATATCACTGGATGTTATGCGGACCGCTCCATTCGATTCAATCTCATAACTAGGATTCCCATATGGGCGCATGTTACGTGTTTGCAAATCGTATGATGGAATATGAATCAAATCGTCATCCCCTCCGGAGTCTAGAGTTATGACGACCCCTGATATCCCCATGGAGGCAGATGGTATCCCAGTCACTGTTACCCACGTATCGCCATCCTCAGCGTCAAAAGTCAACTCAGCCGCTGTCTCATTTCCATAGGCGGATTGACCATTTTCCATGATGAACTCCATGCCAAAGAATGATCCCTCATCAACAGCATTGATAACAGCAGTAAATGATTCTGAGTAGTCTGAAGCCGGTATTAACAATGCAGACCCGTCTGCCCCTACGCCATATCCGAATCCGACTATGTCGTAGAGTGGACCAGATGTGGTTATCGTTGATCCATCTACGATCAAAGCCCCGCCTTCTTCAACGACTATACGGGAACCTTCCGCCATAGTGATCTCAGAATTTTCGATAGTCAACGACCCTCCCCCTGCGATGATAATCTCTCCAGAATGTGTACGATCAGTATCCCAAACTATGTCTGAGTGAATGGATTCACTTTGTGCCGAAGCTTGGATTGAGCAGGTCATCAGCATGGTGAGCACAAGCACGGAGGCAAAGGTGCGCATGACCCTCCGCGCGGTAGGACGGACATCAACCCCTCCCTGCCCGAGGTATGTTCAAGCACGTGTTGGGGAGTCCGAAGGCATGGAAGCCACCATATTCCCCTCAGAAGACCTGAATGGTATGGCCCTAAATGTGGTCTCAGTAATCATCCTCTACGGGCCGGCATACCTCGCAAACACAGGTGCTATGCTTTTTGGGAAGTGGCTGCCTGATCTTACCGGATTCCAGAATCATAAAATCGATGCTGGAAAGATATGGTCCGATGGGAACAGAGTGCTGGGGGATGGAAAATCGTGGGAGGGCCTATTCGGTGGCGCACTCTTCTCAGCAGGATTGATGACACTTGCACACATTATTTGGGAAGGACGCTATTCCGCATCCGAGCGACCATTTCTAGATCCTTCTGGCTTGATTCCAGGGGATGCTTGGTATCACTTTGACGAGGGATGGGCATCTGCCTTCATGATCGGATTCATACTTGGTTTGGCCTGTATGATTGGGGATAGTGCAGGATCGTTCATCAAGAGACGAAGAGGTCTGAAACGAGAGGGAGAGATATCCTCCCGTGCTCCCCTATTGGACACCTTGCCATTCGCAATCGGGATATTCGGCACAACAGCCTTGTTGTTCCACGAGACCATATTCTTCCAATCTTCCATCAGGCCATATGTCATTGCTCTCCTAATCCTGACCCCCGTCATACACAGGGCGACTAACATCCTCGGATACAAATTAGGCTTGAAGTCCGTGCCATACTGATGCATTTAGGTCATATGCCGTACATCACACGGATTGTTATGCGAGAGGGTACCGTACTGATTGTAGGCGGCGGCGGAAGGGAGCATGCTCTTGCAATTGGACTGGCCCAATCAGAATCTGTCAGCGAAATACATGTGGCCCCAGGGAATGCTGGGACCTCAAGAATTGGCACGAATCACCTCATCTCCGCAAGTGATATTCCGAGTATAACAAGACTCGCAGTTGAAATCGAAGCGGATCTGGTTGTCATTGGCCCAGAAGCCCCCCTTGTAGCAGGGCTAGCAGATGAACTTCGATCAATAGGGATACCCTGCTTCGGCCCCGGCGCTAACGGGGCTATGATCGAGGGCTCCAAGCAGCATGCAAAGAAGATAATGAGAAAACTTGGGATACCAACTGCTGAATCTGTGATGGTCCGAAACACGGGCCGTGTAGCAGGGATACTAGACTCCATGGACCCACCATGGGTGATCAAGAGAGACGGGCTCGCTGCTGGTAAAGGGGTGACTGTGACATCTGATATTGAAGAGGCAGAATATGCAGCTTCTTCGGCCATCGAAAAAGACGATTCAGTATTGATCGAGTCCTTTCTGGAGGGTGAAGAAGCATCACTTCTGGTTTTGATGGATGAGTCAGATTTCGCTGTGCTCCCGGCCAGCCAAGACCACAAGAGGCTGAATGATGGTGACAACGGTCCGAACACAGGGGGTATGGGTGCTTATGCTCCAGCGCCTGTTGCTGAAATTTCCGTGATTGAACGAGCAATATCCAGCATCATTGCTCCTATGCACGAGTATTTCTCCAAGGGTGAGAGCCCCTACAGAGGCTGTCTTTACGTGGGCCTAATGATTCAAGATGGCATTCCAAGCGTGGTTGAATTTAATGCAAGATTGGGAGATCCAGAGACACAAGTCACAATCCCGCTTATTGAATCTGATTTGGGGCTTCTATTGCTATCCGTAGCTGAAGGTAGGCTAGGGGAATTTGATTTGAAGATAAGCGGCAACTACGCAGCTACAGTTGTTCTTGCATCTGAAGGATATCCTCACAATCCAGCCAAGGGAAGGGAGATATCGGGTCTTGAAGCTACTCGTTTAGATAAGGGTGCTATCATTCACCACGCGGGAACAAAACTGTCGAACGGCAGGGTAATTTCGTCTGGAGGTAGGGTGCTTAGCGTAACAGGTATCGCCGGGAGTCTCACCGAGGCTATCGAGGCTGCGTATGGAGCCATCTTGCACGTTAATCTGGAAGGTGGCCATTTCCGTCAAGACATCGGCTCACGAGCTCTCGACAGGCTTCAATCGGCCCCCAAATCGTAAGGCTAGGGCAGATACCTGTACCGTCCCGCTTAAATGCAGCAGCAAGGTGGCCGCGATGCTGGACAGTCTCGGCTGTACTAGGTGAATGAAATGGAAGACAAGAACGACAACACCAATGCGGCATCTCTCAGGGGGATTCTCGGCGGCCCAGTAATGCTGGCTGCAGCCCTCCTAGTGTTCTTAGTTGCTGCACAGGTATCAGGACAGAATGGATGGATGGACGAAACAAGTCTCCTTGCACTGCCTGTCGTGGCTGCCCTAGGGGCGGTCGTCGGGAGGATTAGCTCGGAGCACCCCTCTGCTAGGGATATCGATCCCTCGATTCTCGTGTCCTCTCTGATTTTTGGGTCATTGGCCTCAACGTTGGTGATTCCTGTGGTGATGTCCATGACTTTCCTTCTTGTTGCACTGGGGACACATGTCATGGTGTCCCGTGGAAGACCGATGGAGGCAAACTTTCTCGCCGGTGCAGTCATTGGCTTGCATGTTGCCATACTCTTCGCATCCACCTCCAGTTTGGAAGATGCAGTCTCTGATGACGCCACTCGTTCCCTTCTTGCAGCACGATTCTCTTCAATGTGGATCGTAATGCTCTTGGGTTCTATTTACCTTGCACTGGTCTTCTCGAGAACTATCGATAGAATTAGTCAGAAAGGCATGATGGCGGAGTTACCGTTTGATCCACGCAATAAGATGGCACACCTCTCAGCCATTGCTGTGATGGTATCAGCGATCATCCCCCTGATTTGGCTTTCATCTATTTCAGATCCAGCTGAATACGAGAGAGGAGCACATCTTGGACCCCTCTGGGGGCTTTTCTCAGCTGCCATAGCCCTATTCGTGACATTTTGCAGGTCCGAGCGCTGGAATGTGCTGGCTTCTGTGGTAGCATTGAATTGGATAATCTACACTGTTGGTAGGCTTCAGGACATAGGGGTGTCAGGCTTCCCGAACGCTCTTTCCGATAGCGGATCTTACTCGATGATACTTTGGCTACTCATCACCATATGGGCAAATGTCGGTATCATAATGCTCGCCTCAAGAGGCTATATCGGTCCGATGGCGCCCCTAAGGGAACCCTCTGAAATCAGGAGATGGTGGCAGAACCACAATTACGCGATACTCGTCGGCACTGCGCTTGTTGCAGGCCTCGTCGTTAGGGTGATATGGAACGTCATCCCTGCTATGAACGCGTCAATAATCGGCGATTGGGATCTATCAGGAGGTTCCGATCCGTGGTACATGAAGCGAATTATCGACTATGTGGCAGTCGAGCGAGCCCACCTCGTCTTCGATGCCGATAGGAACTATCCTGTGGGCGGACTCAACCCAAGGCCACCTCTTTTCTCGTGGTCACTCGCACTCGGCGGCATACTTCTGTCCTGGGTTGCAGACATGTCTTTGACTGAGGCTGTCTGGTGGTCTGTGGAATCCCAGCCAGCAATCTGGGGCGCACTCATCGTTCTTCCAGTAGCTGGTATGGCCCGACGCTTTCACAGCCCCCTCGCAGGAATAGCTGCTGCATGGCTAATCGCATTCATGCCCGGCCACATATCACACTCCACATTCGGTCTTGCGGACCACGACTCATTTGCGATGTTCTTCCTCACAATGGGTTTCTACTGGTGGGTCCGGGCAATGATCGATATCAAACAAAACAGGCTGTTTGCAAGGACTTCTTGGAATCCCGCCTATCTGATTGCAGGGATCCGCTCTATGTGGGCCAACCAGAGAACAGTGATGTTATTCGCAACTCTTGCAGGCATATCATTTGCAACTGCGGGCCTTGCATGGAAAGGATTCGTTTACGCTCCGGGCATAATATTCCTTGCCTTTTCCGGCGTGGCAATCCTGAATCTCTTCAGAGGTAGGGACACACTCCCAATAACGTCTGCAATGAATCAGATGCTAGTCACATCTATGCTAATCCCCCTCCCATTCTACATTTGGCCCGGAATGAATCTCCTGTCCGATCCGAGTGGGATGGCGCCTCTGATCTACATGCTTGGATTCACACTGGGTTTGGGTTATGTTATCTCAGCCGCCAGAGACAAGCCTTGGCTACTCGTATTCACAATGACTGCAACTCTGTCTGGAGCCGTACTAGGCATCCTCTACACACTGCAGGCTTTGGATCTATACGCCGGATGGGACATCCTCTTCACCGGGGGATTCTACTTTTCAAAGAACAAGGTATTCTCAACGATCGGCGAGGCCCAAGCGCCAGACAGGGGCATTCTATTTGCTTCATTTGGCCCGATAGTGGCCATCGCTGCAATAGGCTATGGGCTCATTCTCATGTGGAGAGGGGGCAGGAAAGAGGACAACGCCTCGTTCTTACTGGGGGCGTGGATCGTAATCGCATCTTACATGTCTTGGTCTGCTGGCCGATTCATATTCAATGCAGGCCCACCAATGGCAGTCGTAGGCGCGGTTGGATTGACCTCGATGTGGGTTGCAGTGAACCCAAGCGAGTTCGTCAAACATTGGAAGAAAAGCGGAATCGGGTCTCCAAGAGCGCGATTCAACAGTACTTTCTCAGCAAGCAGATCAAGACCCGGGGTACCAGCTGTAATGATGATTCTACTCATCGTATTCTCCCAGCATGCAACATATGGCATAGATTCCGGAATACCCAGGGGCGACTCTGCATCTGGTGATGTGGATGGGGCTATCCAGGGAATTATGCCGGACGTTCTTCGTTACGAGGTTCTCGGATTCTCAGTACTCAACTCTAACCAGTATTCTCCCGATCAGAGATGCACCACTGGCTGTTGGTATCTTGGAACGTTCGGACCCGGATTCAATGGCGGCGGTTGGAATATGGCCTACGATTGGCTGGCCAATCAGGATACAGAATCCGATTTCACCGAGCGTCCAGCATTCCTTTCCTGGTGGGACTATGGTTTCCAGGCACTATCGCAGGGGCAGCACCCTACTGTTGCCGACAACTTCCAGTCAGGTATTCCTGTAACTGGCAATACCCTGTTGAGTCACTCTCAGGAAGATGTCCTAGCACTGATGATCATGAACTCGCTGAGGATAGGGGGCGTCTCTGATGAATCCAATCTGGAGGTACTTGATTCGTATCTCGAGGAGAATCAGATTAGGGAACTCGAACGGATTCATAGCATGACTTCGGACGATGTCGAGAAGCGCTCACTAGCAATCATACATTCTGACGGAGAAGTACAACTTCTTCGAGGAGCGTACCTTGCAGATTCGGGTCTACCGTCAAAATTCGGATGGTTCGTCACAGACCAAGGTGAAATCGTCGGTGAGAGATTAGATAATGCAGATGATGCTATGGCCTTGTTTAATGATACGAGGGGATCTTCTTCGCCATTCTCTAACACACCGTCTCATTACCTTATAGGAAATCACAGGTACACCGCTGATCTCATCGAGGATTTCGATGACTTGTCCACAGGAATCCATCGAACGAATGCTAAACTTGCAGTGGGCAGGGCATTCATCACGCATGTTTTCGATTTAGACCAGATTGTTGATCTTCTCGAGGAGCTTTCCTCAATCGGATGGGAAGTGCAGACTTTCCAGGGTCGTATCGGCGAGACGGTAGAGAGAAACACGGACGTACGCTATTTCGCGATCGATGACAGACTCTACCCGCTTGGAGGGCTTTTCTATGAAGACTACTCCTATCACGGAGGGCAGACGACGGGCATATTCTACGCGCCCACCACTCTCGCTGGCCTCGATCCGGAAGACTACATTTCCAGTAGTTACTTGACGAAGAGGGGCGATGGGCCCATTATCCCTAGAACCTCTGGCGAGTATGAGCAGGAATACCTGGATGATATCGTCAGACAACAGTCAGGGGCTATCACTGATCCGAATCAGATAATATCTCTGGAAGATATCGACTACATTCAGCAACCTGCTTTCTTTGACACATTCCTTGCACGCATATACGTTGGATACGGGACATCTTCTCTTGGATTAGATTCCGGAGCCTCAGGACAACCTGGTCCAACGTGGGCAAGACCCGGTACCCCCGGCACACCTCTAAGCAACTCATACGCACTTCCTGGCGCCATGATGAACCACTTCGTCATCGCCAACTACCACGATGATGGAGCCGACTCCCCTGATGAAGACGGCAATGGAGTGCCTGACATTTACGAATGGAGCGACCCTCGCGTAGATCCCAGCCAGTACTACAGTGCTATAGGCAGTGCAAACTCGAATGTCAAGATCGTCAAATATTACAGTGGAGCCACTCTTGAGGGGCAGGTAGTACTCGAATCAGGCGAACCTGTACCCAATGCAAGGATACTCGTGGAGAGAGATGCATTCAGCGGAGAGGGCCAGGAAGATTCCGACCCTCGTACCTATTGGATACCTATCGTTTCCGAAGTTGCTGATGATGAGGGCCGATTCACAGCTACAGTTCCTGCTGGAAAGATACGAGTTTCTGCATTCTACGGGGCAGTAGACAACACAGCCGTCAGAGCCCAGATTCAATCGGGCGCATTTGAAATGCTATCTGACATCACAAGGGAGCAAGCCGACTCCGAAGATCGAAATATCAATCCAATTACCGCAATCTTAGGCGGGGTGGCTGGAGCCACATACATCGGCGCATCTTCACTGATGATCTCGGGAGAACAAGGTCACAGCGGGGGAGAGGCTCTCATCTCGACTACAATTACCGTACCGTCTGCAACTGCAACGGGACAGCTCCAGTGGACTGGTGAGCCCTCATTCAACGGGCAGCCAATTGCAGATGCGACAGTGGTGCTCACGCCATCTGATCCAGAAGCAACACATCAGGGCTACTCAATATCGACTTCCTCGGGATCGATAGAAGGAGAAGGATTGTATTTCCAGGGCGACGGAACAGCCATTTTCGATGGTCCAGGGTCTTTCGAGTCACCTCTTCCCGCCACAGCCGTCGAGTTTACGGGAACTCTAAGTCAAACTCTGAGAAACAATCAGTCAGTAACTGGCACTGGAACCTTTGAGGGGAAGGGTACATTCGTCGGTGAATTGGAATCAAATGACCCAACTAGCCAGTGCACGGAGAATGGCACAATCCCGGATGGGGAACAAAAATGCTTGTTGGAATCTACAACATTCCTTCTGGACGGGGCATTCAACGGAACGGGGAAATTCGTCTCTGACGGCCAGTCTCTATTCATCAGGCTTTATTCCGATGCGACCTTTACTGCAGCAGGAAAATTCGACGTGAATACTGATGGCGATGGTCCATACGGCACGATTACAGGCGACGGGACATTCCAGGGCGATGGTACATTCAGTGGCCCAATGGTCAGCGAGGGAACATTCCACCTATCCGGCGCAATACCCGGAGACTATGCCGTGGAAGTATTGCTAAATTCTGGCCAGTCCATCCAAGTCGATGCCCCCTTCACAATACCGCGCTCATCAACATCCGGAGCACGATCTGTTGAAGTCCCAGGATTTTTGCTGAATATGCTAATCTCCGAAGAGGATGGTTCTCCTGCTGAAGGAACAGTCACGCTCAGGGACGCAGAGGCTCAAGATTCGACAGCATCCAACGCATGTGCAGAGTCTAATTTGGCACCCTGTACCATTGTCATAGGCGATGGGGGCACAGTGGCCATAGGTCCAATCCCGTCAATGGCACATACTGTGTCCTATGATGCTGATTCAGACGGATTTGATGACCTTGTAGCCGAGGTCCTACCGGAGGAGGCAACATCGGGAGTGCTTTCGATTGATGCTATGGTCCCCGTCAACTACGATCTATCTCTCTCGATTCTCTCTAGTGATGGCGAGGGCGTCTCAGGGCTAAGTCTCCAGATCACGAATCAGATAGATTCGAGCACCTATGACCTCACATACAGCGCCTCGACATCGACATATGACGCCGAGGTACCTCCCGGCGAGTACACTCTCAACCATACGCTCGATGATACTCAGCTATGGGAACGCTTCGATTTGCAGTCTGATATGGACGAGACCTTCAGATTCAAGATCAGCTCTACCCTCTCAGGCACAGTTTTCGTTGCTGATGGCGAAGATGAACCTCAACCCGAGGACTTCGTACAGTACGCACAGGTGGTTGCCAGATGGGCCGGATTCGAAACTACGACTCTGACCGACGACGATGGAAATTACGAATTCACCCTTCCTGTCGGCGAATCAGTAACTGTAACTGTGGTGGTCGGTTTGAACAACCTCGTAGATGGAGAGGTCGTAGAGATCCTACAGGATAACCCCGACCTCGATCTAGTCGCACGCAAGGGATCCACATACGAGGGCATAGTGTCGGTCAACCGGCTCAATTACCTGTATACTTCGAGCCTTCTCGGCTGGGAGCCGCTCTCCGTTATCGCGTCTAATGATTCCACTGATGTCACATGGGTATCAAACGTGGATTCATCCGGCCTCTTCCAAATAGCCCTGCCAGAAGGCGAGTGGTCGATCCAGATCTTGGAATCTGATCACCCTGCTACAACGGCATATACGGTCCAGGACCAGACGATTGAACTGACGATAAACCCTCAGAACACGACACTTGACTTGTTCGCATTCATTGACAACTCGAGAGATGGGGTTAGGGACAACGGGACTGGCGTATCGGTCGAATTCAACATCATAGCATTGACAAATGATGGAATAGGGACAAATCTGACCACTTCTGAAGATGGCGCAGGATCCGTTGATCTCGAACCGGGCTCTTACAGGATAGACACCACAGTTCTGAATGCTGATCAGACTCTCTTCGGGACTAGAATTCTAACTGGACAAACAGCTTTCGACATCGGTCTAGATGGCTCTCCAGTCGAGCGATCGATTGGATTCGATCCAGAGGGTGTCGCCAACATAACGGTACTGGACCAGACGCTATCCCCTGTTTCCGACCTTGAAGTTCGATTCAGGAATATCGATGGACAATTCGGATTCATATCCACGCTCACCACGGATGAGAACGGCTCAATACTCGCACTGCTCCCTGCCGGAGCCACGATAATCGAAATAGAGGGGTACGAACCCGGGGATGGCTCGGTTCTAGGCGCTCGCATTGCTGTTGACGTATCCGCAGGAGAACTAGCCGTTATCAGAACTATCGAACTAACCGAAATGGCATGGGTCAACCTGACAATCACCGACGATCTGAACGTCGATGGTTCACAAGGCCTGAAACTAATCCTCGATTCAAACGATGGAATAGGCACCGTTCAGATGCCCATAACAAATGAATCAGGTAGCACCTCTGCGATGGTAGTGCCCGGCTCATGGGATACCTCGTATGACGTAGAGGATCAAGGAGTCCGTTTGATTATTGAAGAGACCACGATAGGCGATGTCTCAGCAGGAGAATCGATCGCTGTGAACCTCCATGCCATTAGGGAAGCAAAACTCTCAGGCAAGGTATTCTGGGACTTCGACAAGGACGGAAGCGCAGATGTCGCCGAGGGCGTGGCGAATGCCACTGTCAGCATCACAGGAGATAATATCGATATCGAACTTGTAGCTGATGAAGACGGCCGTTACTCCACCATGCTTCCATACAATTCCAGCGTCAGCATTAGCGTTCAGAAGGACGGATTCTCCGATGCCGCCCAAGATGCATCTGTAATGGGTTTCCCCGTTGAATCGGATATACAACTCACAGCCGGGACCGTAACCGCCTCCGGGTCAGTGAATTACCTCAGCGACACAATCAACCCGGATTGGTCGGATGATATTGAAATTATCTTAGTCCCCAAGGATGGATTCGCTGCCCCCCAGGCAGTTGCAGTAAAGGGCGGTGAGGGCTCTTGGGACGGAACATGGTCCGTAGACCTAGAACCCGGAAGATACGTCCTCCAAGTACGGGATACATCTCGAAATCTAGTTGCTTTCAGCGAAATATTCGCCGATCTTGTCGACGGTGGATCTGCGGATGTTGACCTCACACCAGGCGGGTGGCTCCTGCTATCCGGCTCATGGCTCGACTACGATGGGAACCTCCACAGCCTCTCTTCATCTGATTTAGATCTCGTTGGAGCCGATGTGGTTGATCAGGAATTGTCTTTGTTGATATCATCCGGGCCATCACTAGAATGGAGATTGGACATCCCAGAAGACGGCGATCTAAGGGTTCTAATGCCGGCAGGACCTATCTCCGTAGCGGGCGAATTCAGTGTTGATCAGAAGGACAGAATCATGGCATATGAGGCCGGTCAATCTGTACTAGTGCCGTCATCAACCATATCTGACTCTATCGAGACCGCACCTGTGGACCTTCGCTTCACAAGAACCTCAAACAGTTCGATGTCTGCAATGATGACCTCTTCTGATTCGGCAACTGTGGATGAGGACGGGGTCCTCTTCGCATTACCTAATGGGACTGACGGGTACGCACCCATGACCGTTCAGATAGAGCTCGATTATGAGGGCCATGAATCATCTGACGTATTCACTCTGAACGCTATTGTCCCTGGCACTGATGGCCCTTCGTGGACCGTCGAGTTCGACAACGGGAGTGGAATCTACACCGAGACGTCAACAGTCACGCTATCCATAGACGATGATGAGGCGTCGATCACTGCGAAGATAACGCCTCCAAATGCGTCCGTCGCACGTCATTTCCCCAATGCAAGAACCATCTCGATACAGGCATCAACCGACTCGGGCGTCTCTGAGAACGTACAGATCAAGGTAAACGTCCCGAAGTCTTCAGGTTGGTCTCTCGAAACTCCTCCTGAGGAACTCTACGGTGTCAAACCAGGATCCCAGACGTCTATCTCCCTCCCCTTCTCCAATGACGGAAATGCAGACGACGTCTTCTCCCTATCCTTCGATGACGATGCTCTTCCAGCGGGTTGGACCAGAACCGGTGTCCAGACTATCACAATGGGCGCCTTTGAGACACAGGCCGCATCAATCGTGCTCAATTCGCCTTCTGATTCTGAGGGCCAATCCTTCACATTAGTGATGTATGTCGTAGGCGATGACCAGACAGAATATGAACCAGTAGAAATAGATGTTAGTTCGGAGTATCCTGATTTGAATATCGATGAGAGCACTATCTCATGGCTGAGCGGTGGAATCGATCCAGTCTTCGGATCAATGCAGACCGTAGTGCTCACAATCGAGAATGATGGATTGGTGTCGGCTGAGGAGGTCATTGTCAGAGCAGATCATAAGGCCTCAGTCAATTCCGAATTCTCAGGAATAAATGATTCTGCAGTAATCACCATTCCTGCAGGAGGAGAATCTACTGCATACTTGGACTTGAATTTCACCGATCTAACACAAGGCGAAGCATGGATCGTCTTCTCCATTGAGTCGGTAGACGGAGAATCATCTTCTGAGAAGCATGAAAAGAAGTACAATCTTCTATCTCCAGCAGTTGAAGATGCGAGCAATGCCACCCAGGTACTCATGGTTATTCTCATAATATTCCTCGGAGGACTTCTGATCATGCTCACGAGGCGTCCGGGCCGGAGACCAAATGCACCATTCTGACAGCATATGCGGGGGGCGTGACCTGCAATGCCCTTAGACGGCGTCGAGCTGATGCCTGAGCCTGAAGACTCTGCAATATTAACCGCAGTCGATCCCAATGCCGAGGGCTATTCTGGGGATGCCTATGGCGTATCCGATGAGGCTGCAAAGAAGTTACGCAGACCAACCAATTCGTTCCAGCCATTCATATGGCCCTATGGAGCAGTTGGTGCCTCTGCTAGCATCATCATCATGATATTCATGTGGCCAATGATCCAACCGCTCATAACAGCGTACCTACCAGCTTCTGGATGGGCCTACGAATCCTCTGGGATCGATGAACTTCGAGATGAAGGCCTAGATGGATCCGACATCAAGGTATGCATAGTGGATACCGGAATCGACCCAAAACATCCTGATTTCAAAGATATGAATCTGGTGGGTTTCCGGGATTTTTATTCGTTTGATCATGGCACAGTGAGAGACGTGAGCCAATCCAACCACGGAACTGCCATGGCCGGCTTACTGATGGCGAAAGGATCGGGACCAATGAGGGGCATGGCTCCCAATGTTGAGTTGAGCGTAGCAGTGGGTCTCGGCCCAGAAGGAACAACAGGCAACAGCGTGAGGGTTGCAGACGCAATCCAATGGTGCAGAGTATCTCAACAGGTGAATATCATCAGCCTCTCCCTGGGCGGTCCTTTCGAGGCAACATCACAAATCGCATCGAGATCCGTAGCCGGAGCGGTCGAAGACGCATTAGATGCAGGCATATTCGTCATTGCAGCAGCTGGAAATGCTGGCCCTGATAACTCAGACGTTTCCACACCAGCTAATGTCGACCGGGTGATTAGTGTTGGCGCATATGACAGGTTCATGACGCCATGGTCGAATACCTCCGTAGGATCTCGGATTGACCCCTATTCTGAGACTGCAAGGGTTTGGCCAAATCAGAAACCCGAGATACTTGGCCCCGGATCGTATATCCTTTCAACGGTATCAAGCGACAAATCCCCTCCCTACGCGTATTCCACTGGAACGAGCGATGCGACCTTGTTTGTGACTGGCTCTCTGGCCCTAATTCTTCAAGACCTTTCACAGCGTAATATAGTGAATATCTCCTCACTCAATGACAACAGAATCGATATCGTCAAGCAAGCACTAGCGGAGAGTGCAAAGCCCATGGGCGGACAGATCGGGCACGATGAAAGATCAGGCTATGGCATGCTCGACGCAGTCGAATGGCGAGACCGAGTAGAGTCCTCAGCCGACCAATGGTAACCATTTACCATGGCGTTAACGTAAACTTGGCACACTTCGTCTTATATCCATGTACGCCAGCAGTAAGGGCATGCATGACCGTGCCGCCTCCAGAAGCCGCGCAATTGTACTCATACTTCTGATCTCATCCCTTTCAGCCTTAATCGGCCCAGCAGCCTCGGTAGCCGCTGATAATGAGACGAGTGCAGGATACATCAATGCGGTCGAAGTGTGGTCTGGAACGCACAACGTCGCTGGTGATATCATCATTTCACCTGGTGCCAAACTCATAATAGAACCATCCACAGAGGTCATTTTCTCGAATGGGACTTCCCTGGAAGCTAGGGGGAATCTATGTATCGGGGCCGCATCATGCGGTGCTTCTCAAGATGCCACTCCCGCTACCCGAATATCCATGACCTGGACAGATCCTGAAAATGCCTCTGCATCTGGGGATTGTGATGGTATGACCTTTGGCACCTCTACCTTGGGGATAGAAGATCCTTCATGTGGGGAGGGGATCATCATCAGAAGCACAATCGACCTCGCCCAGACTGCACTTCGCCACCTTGATATCAACTCTGCATGGGGCGTCCCATTCCCCGTACCCATCGTTAATCAGTTTCGTTACGGCGCATTAGTTCTTCAGGGAGCGTCGCCCGAGCTCATCGAACTTCAATTTACGGATACAAATACTTCCAGTGTCCTAGCGACAGAACTAGCACAACCAAGATTCATCGGAGGATCTTACACCGTGGGAAATGACGATCAGAGTGGAGTCACTGGAAATGCAGTACAGATTTACGGGGGCGGTACCGGCAGTATACCGATTCTGTTCGAGGATTCTGAATTTTTCTCCACAGATAGGGGATGCAGCAATCAGGACAATGGCAGATCAGCGGTCTGGATCGAGGAATCTTTCGCGGAATTCAAAGACATAACAGTGGCAAGCGGAGATTTCGGACTGAGTTACAGGTCCTCTGCAGGTAAGGTGTCAGGCTCGACTATCAATGTGAATTGTAATGGCATTGATATCAATGGCATGATATCTGTTGGAACGAATGAATATGCCACTAATGTTTCAGGCAATACGATTACGACTGCTGAAGGTACGCCAATAACGGCATATGCCGGGGCACTTGCAGAGATACATGACAATACCGTTTCCGGTGCTGCAGAAGGGTCCGGCATAGGAGTCCAGTCGAGCAGAGTCATAATCCACGGAAATGCGATAGGGCCCATAGGCGGATGGAACGGAATCTGGTTGTATGGATCATTCGACGTCGACGCCCAGAACAATACGATTACCGATACAGCGAAGGAACCAGTCATGGCAGGAGATTACTGGGCGGGAGACAACCCAGACGTCCGTCGTCTTTATTTCGCCAACAACGAAGTAACCGTGCCAGGGACTGGAATGTGCCAGAGTAGCAAGTATTGGGGCGGAGAATTCCCCTGCTCGCTCGTACAAGTCCACAGAGCAGGGGCAACAATCGTTGACAACGTCTTCACAGCAGGAGGCTCAGCAGATGGAATTCGAGCAACTGGGGCACTTCTCAATGTACAGCGAAATACATGGAATCTCAATGCCGAAGGCGCTGTCATTCAGAACTTCGACACTGGATTTGCAGGGGCTCAGCAGTATGGTAGCCTAGCATTCTTCAGTGAAAATGAATGGAATGGAGTTACTAGTACGTACAATATCACCAAGTCCTCTGTCACCGTACAGTCTGAGACTATACCGAATCCAGGTGATGGAGAAGTACCTGTAAAACTATCATGGAATGATCAGGAAGCGTGGCCAGGGATAGTTGATAATGACAATGATGGGGAGCCAGACGGCGATTGGGATACAAACATCATCCCCCACCAAGTCACAAGCTGCGCCATATGTCCCGATTACACCCCTCGAGGCTTCCCGTTGGCCCTCAATATGGATAACAACTCCACAGTCTTCACATTCTCTAACGTCGTCAATCTCAATCTCTCAAAGATCCAAATAGCCACGCAACCAACTCTGTATTCCGTGCAGGTAAAGAGGGCCGAGCTAGTCCGATTCCAAGTCATTTCCAAAGGCACAGCCGTACCAGGTACGAATGTACTCATCGAGGATGGGGTAGGTAACGACCTGTATTCTCTCGAGACACTTAGCGATGGTAGGACCCCTTGGGTATCTTTACCTTCCAATTCTCATCTAGATTTCAGAGGCTTAGAAGGCGGAGACAATCCTGATGGATTTGCCGATGACGAATATGAAGACTCTTGCTCTGACGGCGTAGATAACGATGGAGACCTCGTCTACGACATGCAGGACGACTCATGTGACTACGCTGCAGGGACTAGGGAGATGTCGAAATATTTCGTAAGGGGTTACAAGTTCGGATTCGGATATACCTCTCAAGATTTCCTCCTTCAAGAATCGACGTATGAAGGGACAGTAGTTCTCGAAAATACTGCTCCATCAGTTACCGTAGACGTGTCTAGCGACATATCCTATCGAAGAATAGTCACCATCTCAGGGACGGCTTGGGACGGGTCATGGGTGGGAGTCTATCCTTCAGCAGAAGAATCCATGTGGGCGCAGAAAGGATACGTGCACAGCGTTCAGGTGAAAGATCCGTTTACTGGGGGTTGGGCCGGCGCAGGGATGGCAACTGATACTTCGGGCATGGAGCCCGGTGTCGTCACTGGGACAAATCATCCTTTCAGAACATGGTCATACTCCCTCGACATGACTCAGTATTCGGAAGATGATTATGTGTTTGAGATCCGCTCATTCGATGGTTTGGATTACAGTGAGATCATATCCAAGACAATCAAACTCAACACCCAGCCGCCAGTGCTCACTGTAAGCGAACCAGCCGATGGAACGCTGCATAGAAACGATGAGAAGATAATAACATTCAGCGGAGTAGCCACTGATGACTACGGTTGCCCAAGTGACTGCGGGTCTGATATCGGTAACGTGTACATCGTCATAGAAGGTCCACAGTACTACAGCGATACACCTGCAGATGCCATCTGGAACGGAGATACTTGGACATACGATTGGAGCTATGCCGCATTGCCTCGAACATCGGATGATTATACATTCACGATATGGGCATCCGACTCTGATTTTTGTGTCGGCCTAGTTGATGAATGTGTTCCAGAGGTTATCTCATTGAGCATCGATAATGCAAACAGAAATCCACTCATCCAGATCAATGACCCCAATGACGGATCGTATGTCGAAACTGGGGAATCGACAATCATCAGTGGCGTAGCTCAGGACCCGGATGGGGATGTGAATCGAATTGATATTGAGATAAGGGACGTTGTGGATGAGATATTGATCGACACAATCACGTTAACCGGATCCGAGATTGATGGAGACAGATGGACCACAGATTGGGATTCACGTGGGCTCATTCACGATAGACCATACACAATATTGGCAAGGAGCTTCGACGGAATTGACTACTCTCAATGGGACCAGATTGAGATAATTGCAGACAACCCTCCCAATAAAGACAACAGCCGACCGGTATTCGACGGATCAGCATGGGTTGGCGAATTTACGTTATACTGCGACGCTGAGAATGACGACATACTCGATAGATGCACTGCTGCCACAATCGATCTTTCCGCATATTTCTCTGACCCAGATATCGATCAGGACATCATTCTGGCAGTCGCAGATGATCAACATGCAATCGGGATAAGGATCGATTCCAATGGAGTCGCAACCTACGATCCTGATGTAATGGCATTCTACACCACTGAAATTTCTGAGTGGAACATGGAGAATGTGGTTTTCCTAGCACAGGATGAATTCGGGTCCAAGGTCCAATCCGACCCAGTAGATTTCATCGTTATCCCAACGATATTTTCGGTCGACACACCAGACAAAGATACGCTATCCGGCACCGACAAGGGAATCATATTCCAAGGGACTGGCATACCTGGTCGCGCAGTAACTGCCTACATTGAGGCAAATCCAGCAAATTCGACCGTGGTTAGCGATGACAGCACTTGGTCACTGCTGATCCCTGCAAACAGGATAGTCGGCACAGTCACGCCTGAGTTCACGATGGGCGTTGGAGACTCGATTTATGGCCAATCAATCTCAGATGGCTCCGATCAGGGCAGTGACTTCCCCTTCGGCATCGTTGTCGCGGTATTGTTGGTGCTGGCTATTCTCGGATTAACCGCCGCACGGTTCATTGAGTTCGATGCAGATGAGCCGCCCAATGCTACTGAGGGCGAGAATACCGAGAGATACACCCGCGATCCAGACCATCCCGGTTGGAAATGGGACACTGAGGCCTCTGAATGGGTTCCTGACGAAGCTGCATCCGAATAATCAGGAAGCGCTCGGGAAATACCAATCCTTTTCATTGAGACAAACATAATAGTTGACCATGTCACGCCCAAGCACCGCGCGACCAGGGGTCCAAATACGGATACTGCTCCACCTTCGGGACTATGCAGATTACCGAGAAAGAGTCGAAGTCCCGTTCGCTCTCTCTCAGATGGGCATAGCCAATGCAGTTTCCATCGCCAGATCGAACGTGCCTCGTGCAATCGGGTCGCTCAAGGACTCAGGATATGTAATCGAACGACAAGCACATATTACAGGCGTAACTAGGAAGCGAAAAGCATACTTTCTCTCTGATGACGGAGTTTCCCTTTCTGATGAGGTTTGGTCCACTGTATCTGAGCGTATTGTGAAGGCAATACGACCCGGTGGAAAGGTAGAGGAGATGACAATAGGGGACATAGTCTCTCAATCTGAAATCGAACTCAGACACGTGGATATACTCCGCTACATGGATGATGATGCCACTATCGACCTAACCACTCTCACCCCCGGTCTAATTGAGAGGGATCTAACGAAGCATATTGAGAGACAATTCGTCTCCTCATTGGCCGACATGCCGAGAATTCGCCAATTTTTCGGGAGGGATTCGGAACTAGATAGAATTGCCCATCTTCTCGAAGAATCATCTACAACTGTTGTGATTCCTGGTATCGCAGGCATCGGAAAAACAGCTTTAGCAGTCAAGGTGGTAGAGCGCTTCACACACCGCAGAAATCTTCTATTCCACAGATGCCAGGAATGGGATGGCGCACGAGCCTTCCTCGAGGCTGTGGGTGAATGGTTGGGATTATTGGGGCAGACTGCACTCTCCGATTACCTGCAAGGCGCCAAGGCACCAAACCCTTCTATCTGCTCCAACCTCATCTTGGAGGGGCTCAAGTCGACTCCCTCGCTGATCGTTATGGACGATGTACACAAAATCGGAGATGAGGTGCTCGTCTCTATACTCAGGTCCATTGCAGAGAGAATCGATGAAACAGATGAATCCGGAATGGTCCTCTTCACAAGGTCATTCAGGAAAGTAGTGCCTGAAACTGATTCAAAGGGCCAAATAATATCCAATTATCTGAAGCTTGATGGCCTAGATCGAGATGCTAGTAGGATGCTATTGAGTTCTATGCCTTCCATAGATGATCCTGGATTCTCTCATATCTATGCCCTATCGAGAGGACATCCCTTGGTCCTAGAACTAATCAATAGGGGCAATCTGACTGACTCAGTCCATACAACACTTGAGGCATTTATCGAGAAAGAGATATTCAGTAGACTCTCATCTGAAGAAAAAACGATTCTCGGGGCAATATCGGTGTTCAGAGAACCAATTCCTGCAGAGGCTTTGCCTGAACTTATCTCGGCTGAGGCGATTGATGGCCTAATAGAACGGGGTCTCGTCAGAAGAGCCAATCAAGACGAACTTGATGTCCACGACCTCGTGCGTGAATTCTCCACTCGCTCAATGGACGATATGATCCAGAAGGACCTCCACAGGAGAGCTTCCGAGTGGTACGCTAGGAGTTCGATGACGACAGAAGATCGAATCGAACATCTTCATCATCTCAATCTAGCAGGTGACTGGGACGGTTTCTCTACTGTTCTAACGACCCACGGCCTAGAACTAGTGAGGGGAGGGCACACCGAATTGCTGGGCATTCTTCGTTCCATAGAACACGATGGCCTAGATCCCTCTGTGGAATGCATGGTGCACGAACTATCGGGCGAGATCCTATTGATACAAGGGGTTTGGAACGAAGCCGAGAAGCAATTCGACACTGCAGGGTCTATTGCAAGGCGTATCAAAGACCCAAAGGCAATGTCGAGGATTCTTTCCAGCCAAGCAGATTTGGGAGTAAAACGCGGGGCGTTAGACGACGCCCTAGAGATGTTGAGGCAGGCACTCGGGATTCAGATCAATATGAACGATGCCAAGGGTGCAGCTGACTCCTACATCAGCATGGGCGCAATATTCCGTCAGAGACGCGATGACCGGAGAGCAAGAGAAGTTTACGAAAACGTCGAGGAGATGCTCAAAATTGAGGATAATAATCTATTAACAGCAGCTCGGCTCCGACTCGCTGACGCATTCTTAGAGATTGGAGAAACAGAGAAAGCGAGGGAACACGCATTGGCTGTGCACGATTACACAATCGAAGTCAATGACATGCAATCCCATGCACGTTCAAGAGTGATATTGGGGAGGTACTATGCACGTACGAAAGATATCGAACTCTCACTCATTCACTACAATGCAGCCATGGACACATTTTCCGAAGAGGCCAATCCAACTAGCGCAGTGGAAACTGAGATGCTACTGGGGCAAGTGCTCATCGATGCGGGGAGAGTTTCCGAGGCTTCAGAACATTACCTGGACGCTCTCGCAATCGCACAGGCTAACGATTTCAGGCTATTCCAGGCAGAAATTCTTGCGAGATTGGGCAACATGGGGAATGACCGTTCAGAACGAGTCGCTTACTTGCAAAGATCGCTTACCGTATTCAAGGATCTTGGTGCATTAAGCAGGATGAAAGAGATTCAAAATTCAGTTCATAGGGCTCTAATGGGGAGATAAAACCGGATTCTGAAGATGCTTTCTAGCATCATCCAAGATGATGAACAAACTCCGGCCCAATCTTCTTGGATATGGTCAAATCTCCGTCGAAATACTGATCGATTCTTACTAGAACTTCGCTCTCTGCGATGTGAGGGGCATTATTTTTTTCAGAGAGATGGCACAATGAAATTGATTTTGTCTTCTCACTGACGACTTCTTCGAGAATCTTTGCAGTCTGAAGATTAGACAAGTGCCCCCCTCTTCCGCTGATTCTTCGTTTTATCGAATCAGGGTAGGGGCCGGAAAGTAGACGAGAGTGATCATAGTTAGCCTCGATTGAGATGTGCGCACATCTTTTCAGATGACCCTTCAATTCCTCAGTAGCTTCTCCAAGATCAGTTACATATGCCGCCCTTTCCCCTCCCGAAGACACGATGAATGCAACATTGTCAGCATCATCGTGGGGCACAGGAATTGGGATCACGCTAAGGTCGTCTCCGAGCACTACTCTATCCAAGTCGGCAAAAGTTCTCACATCCGACACAGGCTCCCACCCCATCCTAAGTGCGGTCTCAAGATTGCTGTGAAGGCGTGCCCCCCACGACTTCGAGGCTCTCATCGCGGATTTCGAATGATCCATGTGGTGGTGGGTAACTAGGATATGATCAACATCAGAGGGTTGAATATCAGCCAGAATAAGCCGCTTCTCCATTTGCTTCATCGAAAAACCGCAATCAATCACTACAATCGCATCTTCCGACCTGTATGCTGCAGAGTTGCCGCTGCTACCCGATCCCAGATGTGTGATTTCCAATGTCACAGGGTGGACGACGATAAGAGTACTCAATGAACAAATCTGTTAGAAACACGTCAATCAGCACTTCCAATCCCCCATCACATCGTGCCGTCGTCCGAACACCGCTCCATCACCGTGATAAGCCATATTGAGAGGATAGTGGTTGGGGGAAGGCCGTGAGGAGGAAGCAGACAGCCGCATTCCTTGCCATTATCATGCTATCCAGCGTGCTCTTTCTCTCCCAAACTAGGCCACAAAGTCCGGTTGGATCAACAGACCCGGACGATGCCACTGGTGGAGCGCCCGTCGCGGTAGACACCGATGAAGATCAAATTCCCGATGTCCATGAAAGTGCCTTTTCGGAGCCCCTACTCATATTCGATCCTCTGGGAGACGTCACTGTGCAAGGACTCGATCCACTTGATTCCACAGACAATATTAGCGATGCGGATCGAGATGGCGCCACAGCTCTACAGGAATTTTGCTGGCCTTATTCATTGGAATCATGCTTTTCCACTAGGTTATCTTTGACGGGGAAGTCTCCAGAGGAAACTGAAAGTGGGTTCAGAGAGTATCTAGACCCCAGAAAAGCAGATACTGACGGAGACGGACTACCTGATGGATTCGAAATAAGTATGTGCACTGATGGAGGTGCAGGTTACATAGATCAATCTTCTACCGCTTGGACTTGTCTCTATTTCGACCCACTCGATCCAAGAGACTCCATAGAAGACCCGGATCAGTGCTTCGGCCTTCTTGAATGGGGTTGCGGAGATGGATTCGACTTCGATCGTGATGGAGACGTGGAGCCTGGCGAACGATTCACAAGTCCTGAAGAGTACAGATACTCCCAGCCAGATGGTTGGGTCGATGAGAGAGACGGGCTGTGGTGTCAAGGGCCAATTCCTGGGATTGCTGATGGAGCGTGTCAAACCTCCCAAGAAAGTGAAACAGGGATACCCGGATGGCTCGGAAGCGATCCACGATATGCTGACTCAGACCACTATGTGATAGATGACGGCGTCGCAACGCCACTCGCCGTACGGGGAGACGGAATATCGGATGGTTGGGAGTATCATTACGGACTCGATCCGAGAAATGCCTCAGACGCCATAGTAGATCACGACCTAGATGGGTGGGACTCAGATAGCGACGGATATGTCTCTCAAGATAGTTCCATCGCGACATCAAGATGGGGGGAGGCATTCAGTAGTTATGAGGAGTACATGATCTCTATCGATGACGGATTCTCCGTTAGACCAGGTCTTCATTTAGCCTCCATGGAAAATCCCGACCAACCCTCTTTCTTAACAGAAATGTCAAATCCTTCATTGGCCGACTCATCGATAGTCGCAGTAGAAGCAATCGACTCAGAAGGCATCGTTCTGATCATCTCGAAATACGGAATTACTGTATTGAAACCTCTCTCTGAATCGACTACAATTTACGAGGGATCGGTACAGGGAGAAATATCAGACGCTGAGGTAGCAACTCTCTCAGACGGGTCAAAGGCAGTAGTGGTGTCCACTAACTTTGGAATCACAGCCATACCTGTGTCAGAAGGAGAACTTAATTCAGAATCTGCCGTATTCTTGGCCACAACGCCTCTTCTTTCGATAAGCCCCTTGCCTCCAATGGGCCCAGGTGCCATGATTTTATTCGGATCGGGTGGCTCCGTATTCAGTGTAGTAGTTAATTCTGATAATGGCGCCCTGGGTATCGATGGTTTGGAAAATGTCGAGACCCTTGAGCAGGCACTGTCAACCAAAAATGCCACTGGAACCGTCGCCCTACACGTTGTCAGGCCAGGGGAGCCGCCAATGCTGTTGGTTGGAACAGATACGGGCCTTATCCGGTGGACTACAAGCGATCTAACTGAAACGTTTGGGTCGCCACTATGGGTTTACGATGGTGAAAATGCAGAATCATTTGTCGGGATAGCAGATCTTCTCAATACTTCGAAATCAGCTGTAGTCAACGCTCTCGAACTCGCAGGTGTCTTGGATGCAAGTGGGAATATAGCGCAACTCACTGGTGTTTGGCTTGGCACTCCATCCGGGATTCACATCATCGACCTTGATGATCTTGTCACAGATCCTGCATATGCTATTTCGAATGATAGGATGTTCAATTCAGAGTCTTGGCTCTCAGGGGGCAACGATGTCCTGTCCATAGAGCAGATCCCAGGAATGGTGCTAGTCGGATCAAGAGAGGGCATTTGGGCGTTGGAGGGGGACGGCAGCGGAGTGCTTGGGATGATTGATCCACCTGTGAAGATGAACGGCCCAATTTCCGATATCGCATCATGGATGTCTGGGGGCGAGAGATGGATATCTGCAGGACTTGAATCAGGACGCTACATGAACATCCTCCCAATCGATCCCACCTCGTCGGACTCCGATTTCGACGGCATGCCTGATGGCTGGGAGTTCCATCACGGATTGGACCCGACCAATCCCTTCGATGCACCAAGAGATGCCGATCTCGATGGATTCGATGTCGGAGGTGCATTCGGATTCCTAGCACCTTGGACCAATCTAGACGAATATCGATATATCTCGATTTCAGAAAATGGGTCAAACGGAACTGATCCGAGACTCATAGATAGCGATGGGGATGGTCTGACCGACGGCCAAGAGTATTGGGGGTGGTTCTACGATTCAACGCCTTTCCAATGCCACTACCTTTCAACGGGCGGCCCAGGGATTCCTGAGCAAATATGTGATGAGTCTGATGGCATACTCGCAAGGCAGGTACATCTCTCAGGCTGGTTGAACTCAGGTTCAGGCGGCGGTGCAGACGTCCCTACCGACCCGTCTAATCCTGATACCGACGGCGATGGGATGCCTGATGGCTGGGAGATTGAGAATCGTAGATGGATAGGCGATTCATACACGGGTGGAAACCTATGGACATTAGACCCATTAGATCCGAGTGATGCGGATGAAGATGCAGATGGCGACGGCCTGACCAATGGTTGCGAATATCGATGGTCTGTGCTGCTCGAGACTGTGAGAGAAAAAGGTCTGGTGACTCATGGTGAGTCCGCAGAAAGTGCAGCATCATGGGTCGCTACGGATCCGAATCTTGTAGATTCAGATGGCGACACACTTCCAGACGGTTGGGAAGCTAGGTATGCATGTTCTTGGAATTTAGCCAACGTCGGAATCAACCCTCTCAATGGGAGTGACGCACTGGGCAATCCGGATGGAGACGGATATGACGTTGATGGGGATGGAACACTTGCACCCGAGGAGCAATTCGTCAATTGGCTCGAGTATCATCTAAGATCGGAAATACTTGTTGGGGGGTCTTGGACATCTGTATCAGATATCCCTGAAGGATTCGATACTTGGATTTTCAATGCATCAGAACAGATTAGCGACCCACAAGCCTCATTCGGGGAGTTAGCAAGTACAGAAGTCACAAGCTTATTGGCCGGCATAACCGAACTCGATATTGGTTCCTCCGACCCTGTCTCACCAGACTCCGACTCAGATGGGATGCCGGATGGATGGGAAGCATACCATGCAAGATGGTCGGTTTTCGATGAGCGTTGGACCCTTAATCCAGTAAATGGGAACGACGACGTCGGCGATCCGGACGGCGACGGGCTAACCAATTGGGAGGAGTATAGCAGTATACCCGGGAACATGAGTGAGATCGACTCCCTTGTGACTTCTCCACAATTCTATCTCCTCAGCAATGGGGGCGATTGGATACCTACTCCGTGGCTAACAGCCGACTCCATAATTTCCTTCGGTGAAGCAGCTAGGGCAATCAATCAAGAGAGTCCTCTGACGGCGGATCCCAATAACCCGGACACTGATGGCGACGGCCTACTCGATGGGGTGGAGATGGTATTTACCAAATGGAATTACGATGCTAACACCTGGACCCTAAATCCACTTGTGCCATCTGACGGGTATTTCGATTCAGATAGGGACGGACTAACAGACCTTGTAGAGCTCAATCTGACCAATACGAATCCTGCTAATGGCGCTCTCGCCCCTCCGGATGCACCTAGATTCCACGAGGAAGCGACTACATTAGACGCACTTGAGTCCATGAATCGAGTTTACAGGGTCCTATTCACGAAACAAGGCAGGGCACATATTGCAATCTCCCAATTCAATGAGTGGCAATCAAGCGGACTCATGCGGCCACTTCTAGAAGCGCTAATGGGCGTGTCTGACCCCAGCGAAGAAGACACTGATCGCGACGGGATGAGTGATGGGTACGAATATTGGTTCACTGAATGGGATTTGGAATCAAATGAATGGACGATCAATCCACTTACCTCCACGGATGTCGAAAGGGATTCTGACGGGGATTCGTGGGATTGTAATGGTGACGGCCTGATAACTCCCTCTGAGTCATTCGATAACCTTGCTGAATACGAGTCTAGGATATATGGCAAGCTCCTTGCCGTCGGTACAATCCCCTCCGGACTGGGTACAGTTTCCTATGGGGCCGATGCTATCACCGCACTCCAATATGAGGCTGGTATGTCAGAAAATGGCTCTATCGATGAGATGTACAACACATTCGCAACCAAGTCAGAAGAATCCTTCGAAAGGATGGGGCTGATCAACTCCTTCGATCCTGATAGCTTCAATCGCACTCTATTGGGCATAAGCGACCCGACCCATGATGATTCTGACATGGACGGACTTCCTGATGGATGGGAGTACTGCTACTCTATTTTCGGTCACTGGCAACCTCTCCCGGAGGGACAGCTAAGGTGGTCATTGAACCCACTGAATCCTCTAGATGGCTCCTATGATCCCGATTCTGATGGCTGGTATGACCGAACATCTGACGATAGCCCGGCAGAACAAGGTGCATGGGTTGACCGCATATTCCAATCTGCCAACTTCTCTGAGCAGATCGGATTCGGGAACTCACCGTTACTATTCACGAACTCAATGGAATTCGGCAATGGCACACTCCCGCTCTCCAACGATTCGGACTCTGATTCCGTATTGATGGAACCAATCTTTAGAATTGATGGCTCAGTCTCTGATTATCTTCAAAATTACAACCTCTCTGATGGTCGGGAGATACTCAAGTACGGCACCAATGCTCTTGATAATGATACAGATGGAGATATGTTGCCTGATTATTATGAGTATCATATGGGTTGGAATGAGATGAATGACAACTGGTCCTCCCAGATGCAGATTGAAGTGGTCTGGCAACAGATATCATCCAGCAGCTGGAAACCTGTGAATATCAATGGTGGCGCCATCTCGAGACC
>MDTB01201149.1_pt1 | contig 28731 bp, 22 predicted proteins | sample 811161 | NCBI WGS metagenome assembly MDTB01 (sample SAMN05326650, study PRJNA326480) | marine metagenome | isolation source: seawater | place: Mediterranean Sea | collected 2009
GGATGTTCTAGTAGCGAATTCACACAGTGCTGTTAGCGTGAATCAAGCCAGCAAGTTTGAGCTATCATCTGCTTATCCAAACCCATTCAATCCAGTGACTTCTTTTGTATTATCAGTAGCGGATGATGTGAACGTTTCAATCGTAGTTTACAATGCAATGGGTCAAAAGGTTGATGTTCTAGCAGATGAAGCTATGAGTAGGGGTATGTACAGCTTTAATTGGAATGCTAGTAGCATGTCAAGTGGGGTGTACTTTATAAGAGCTCAGTCAGGTTTTGATGTGTCAACACAGAAAATAGTTCTTATTAAATAGTTTTTTTAGATTTTATCCCTCCCTGCGTTATGAAGAAATGGGCCTGGCATCAATATAGCTAGGCCCTTTTTTTCAGTCAATCTTATCTAATCAAATTCTAACATGTTTCTAATACTTGATATCATCTCAAACAATAGATTTACCATTATTAAATTGTAATATTCATAAAAATGATAAAACTTTACGCACTTTTTTTATTAAATCTTTCCTTGTTATTTTCAATTCAGATTACGGGGAAGGTTTTGGATTCAGGGTCTAATATTCCTTTAATTGGGGCTAACGTCTATATTGAAAATACTGAGTTTGGAGCTGCTACTGATATTGACGGTTATTTCGTAATTGATGGAGTTGAGCCTGGTGAATATAAAATAATTGTTTCATACATCTCATATAAAACATCCATAGAAATGTATACTATTGATGAAAATAATACAGATTTTATTTTTCTACTAAAAGAGGATTCACTTAAGGGCGATGAGATCAAAGTTATAGGAAAGATAAAAAAAAGTAATGAATACAAAAAGATCAAAGAACAAAAAGAGTCAAAGGATATATTAAGTACTTTTTCTGCATCTGAAATTAGAAAGAGCGGTGATTCAAACGCAGCTCAAGCTTTGAAAAGAATAACCGGGGTAACAGTAGTAGAAGGTAAAAATGTTGTTATTAGAGGTCTTGGTGATAGGTATACCCAAGCAAGAGTTAATAGTTTAATAATGCCGAGCACTGATCCAGATAAAAGAACGTTGCCTCTTGATCTTTTTTCAACTAAGGTTATAGAAAAGGTCAATGTTTATAAGAGTTACCATCCTAAGCTTCCTGGTAACTTTGCTGGTGGCTCAGTTGATGTTATAACAAAGTCATATCCAGATGATTTCATGCTAAAGTTTAGCCTTTCTAACTCTAGCAATTCAGAGTTACAGCTAAGTGATATAGTTCTATCTAACAATGGATATGTAAGCGCAAAAGGAGACTATTCACAATTTAATCTCGACCTTTCTGTGGATGCTTTTGGCTCAAATTATATTTTTGAAACAACTCCACAGTTTTTCAGTGATTATCATGAAACATCTAATGACATGGAAGATGAAATATTTGATAACTTTTTGTACAATAGTAAATATGATAGCAATGCAGATTTTCTGAGCAACTTTTATACTTCAGATGATGAATACTGGAAGTATTTTTATTATTTAAAGTTATCTGATAGCTCAAAGGATCTTGCTGGATCATACAAGAGAAACCAAATTAATTCCAGTGATCTAAATCTATTTGGTATTCAGCTTCCAAGCTCACCAATATCTTTTTCATTTATGAATGGTAACAAGTTCAGATTGGGCAGATTTATAGAGTATGGTTACTTTTTAAATCTTAGTTACGCAAATAAATTTTCAACGGAATCTGAGATTATCAGCGAATACGCTAAAATTGGGGATTTATATAGAGCTCAGTATAACCTAGTTCAGGAAAAGCATAGTTTTAACACTAATCTTTCAAGTCTTTTAAGCACAGGAATAAAATTCAAGCTAAATAGAGATAATTATATGAAGATAGATTATAACTACATGGATATAATAACTTCTAAGAATGAGTCTATGAGAATAGAAAGCAATGAAACCTATTATGAGTTAGATAATGGAGGTTTATCTCTATCTGACAAAATATCACAGAAGTCAATTAGTTCTCACCATATTATATTTGATATAGGTTACAGGCTTAATAAAAAAATTGATTTTCAGGTTGATGTTTACTACAATGATAGCAAGTCTAATCTTAATATGCCAGATATGAAACAACAGACTTATCATAAAAATATTTATATTGGAAATAATATTTGGGACCAAGCTGAAGAGTTTAATGATCTGAATGGAAATGGTCAATGGGATAATGCAGAACAATATATCGATCTAGGAAATGGTCAATGGGATAATGGGGAGTTATTTGTTGATCAAGGTAATGGTTACTGGAACGTAGGCGAAAATTTCAGTGACAATGGGGTGTACAATTCAGATTCAGGATCCTACATTGGAGGGGGTAATGGAGCTTGGGACTTTGCTGATCTTGATGGAGATGGGTTGTGCAACAATTCTTTAGATCAAAATGGAGATGGGATTCCTGGAAGTTTTGCGGATCAGGAGTGTGAAAACTGGAACGAATTAGGTAATGGTATCTATGATGAGGGAGAAAATTTTGTCGATTTAGGAAACGGTATCTATGATGTGGGTGAAGAGTTTATAGATACAGGGTTAATGAACGGTACATGGGATGGCCCAGAGACTTTTGTAGATTTAAATGGTGATGGGGTTTGGAATGATGCCGAACAATTTGTAGATACAAACAGCAATGGAGTTTGGGATGAAGGGGAGGAGATAATACAAGATCGCATAGACTACAATAACGAAATGTATAGGTACCTATCTCTAGTTGAAGGGCAAGGAGAGAATGGTGTCAAGCCAACAAAACGAACCTGGATATATGGAGGTGAAGATCAAGAGAGCTATGGTTATAACTCTAGTATTAATTATCAATTAAACAAGGATTTAAATTTAAGCTTTTTGTTTGGATACGATGATTTGCTTAAAAGCAGATCCTTCAGCAAGAGAGAGTTTACAATGGGTACTAACTCTCAGAGTGTAATTTTTAATAGTATTTTTAATCCCAACAACTTACATGAAGGGTCAATTTTTGATCAAGAAGATAAATATTTTTCTATTTCATTTAATGAAGCATGTGAATGCTTTGTTAGCCATGATGGCCTTTATATGATGGAAAGCTCTTCCCTTGCCAGTAACAACTCCTACAGAGTCTCTGAAGGTACATATGGTAGATATTTTCTTTTTTCAATAGATAAAAAATACTTTTTAGGGCTGGAAGGTTTTACCTTTAGCTCTGGGCTTAGGTATGAGAAATATGATCTCAAAATGCAACCTTTTAATACAGTTACAGGGGAGCTCCTATGGAGAGCTTCTAGCAAGAATGGAGTTTATGATAAAGTAGAGCCGTACCTTGATGGTAACGAAAATGGGCTTTATGATCCAGGGGAGTCTTTCTTAGATTTAAACAACAACAATGCATGGAATCCTGAAGAAGAATTTGAAGATTTAAATCAAAATGGTGTTTGGGATGACGGGGAGAGCTTTGTTGACCAGCATGCTATAGTGCTTATAAATTCAAATAAAAATGAAAAGACATACCTACCCGCATTTAACTTGATTCTTTCACAGAATGATCTTTTTAAGTATAGATTTTCATACTCCAACACACTTGCAAGGCCTCAGTACAGGGAGTTAGCTCCAACTAAATATGAGGAGTTCTATAGCGATAGAGCAGTTGAAGGAAATCCGTATTTAAAAACTACAAGAATTAGCAATATAGATTTTAGGTTTGAGTTCTATCCCAATAAAACTAACATGTACTCTTTTGCAATCTATAGAAAATTTTTCAAGGATCCAATAGCTCTAGTTATCAGGCCTGGATCCAGCCATAACTATATATCATACTCTAATTCTAAAAGTGCAAACCTACTTGGTTTAGAGGTTGAGATTATAAATAAGATCAATTTTATTCCTATAGAATATGGAAAGTTTTCAATTGGATCCAACCTCTCTTATATTAAAAGCAGTACAGAGTCCTATAATAGCTTTGTAAGCTATATGGGTGACACTTTGACCAATATTTCAAATAAAAAGGTTAGGCCTATGATGGGCCAATCAGATATAATTTTTAATGGAAATCTTGGTTGGAGTAGTTTGAAAAATATTCTGGAGTTCAACTTGGCACTCAGCTACAACTCAAAGAGATTACTATATGTTGGTGATGGAGAAATTTCAGATGAGTATGAGTACCCAAGACCTAGCTTAAACTTTACTTCAAAGTATACCATTAGAGGAATTGAGCTATCTTTCAAGGTAAAGAATCTACTTGACTCTGAAGTTCTTCTTGGGATTGAAAATAATGATGTAAATACAATATATTATACAAAAAGGTTTAAGCCTGGTATAACTTATAACTTTAGTTTTGGGTACAGCCTTTAGATAATAGCATATCAATCTCATACAAAATGTTACAATAAAGGCTATTGGTTTTTGATGAAAAAATTATACTTTCCTTTTAATTTAATTTTCATGAGGGGATTCAAAGGTTTTAAATATCAAGTTGTTCCTCCTAGTTTAATTTGATATTTATACACTGAGCAAACCTTCTTCCCCTCACCTAAGCATTTTTAATTAGCGACGAGAAAAACTATATCTTAAATATATTGGATTATATGGTAGAAGGTAAAATTTTAGTAACTGGAGCGACAGGATATATTGGTGGTAGAATTGTGCCTGTACTTCTAGAAAATGGATTTTCTATTAGAGTGCTAGCTAGGAATCCAAAAAGACTACAGAATAAGCCATGGTATGATGATATAGAAGTTTTTGATGGAGATGTTTTAAATAAATCATCGATGGTTGGATTGTTTGAAGATGTAGACACTGCGTTGTATCTAATACATAGCATGGCAAGCTATGATGACTTCGATAGCACAGATATCAAGGCTGCAAAAAATTTTAGCAGCATTGCAAAAAATGAAGGCCTAAAAAGAATTATATATCTTGGAGGATTGGCTGACAAGAACAGCAATCTATCGAAGCACCTAAGCTCAAGAATAGAGACCGGTGATGAGCTGAGAAACTCTGGAATAAACATCATTGAATTTAGAGCAAGCGTCATTGTAGGCTCTGGTAGCTTATCATTTGAAATGATAAGGCATTTATCTGAAAGGCTCCCAGTTATGATTTGCCCAAAGTGGGTTTATACTAAGACTCAACCAATTGCAATTAGAAATGTTTTAGACTACATATTGAAAACAATTCAGCTCAAACTAAATAAAAACTATATTTTTGAAATTGGCGGAAAGGATGTTTTGAGCTATGGAGATATGATAAAAGAATATTCAAGTGAAAGAAAATTAAACAGGTTTCTAGTTCCCATACCCTTTTTAACTCCCAACCTATCGTCCTATTGGGTCCACTGGACCACCCCTCTTTCAGCAAATATAACACGTCCTCTTGTAGAGGGCCTAAAAAATGAAAGCATAATTAAGAAACATATTAAAGAAGATTTTTTTAAAAACATTAAGCTTCTAAACTATAAGGAGGCTGTTTCTGAGGCCTTGAAATGCTTAGAAACTGAGAACGTTGCAACATCTTGGTCAGACTCAATCAGCTCAAGCAAAGGAAGAGATGGTCAAGAGCTTGAGCTTCAATCAAAAGAAGGAATGATAGTTGAGAGTAGAAAAATATTGATTAATGCAACCGCTGAAAAGATATATATGTTTCTGTGTTCTATTGGAGGAGACAAGGGCTGGCTCTATGCCAATTTTTTATGGGTAATTAGAGGGTATATTGATCTGCTTCTAGGAGGGGTTGGCCTTCGAAGAGGGAAGAGGAATCAAACAAAGATTAATCAAGGAGATGCACTGGATTTTTGGAGAGTTGAAAGGATTGAGTCTAACAAGCTAATTAGGCTGAAGGCAGAGATGAAGCTGCCGGGAGTGGCGTGGCTTGAATATAAAATTGATGACAACTCTAATTTAATTCAAACTGCATATTTTGCACCTAAAGGCCTGCTAGGCTTAACTTACTGGTATAGCTTGTACCCAATACACAAGATTATTTTCAGAGGGTTGCTAAACTCTATTAAGCTAAATGTTGAAAAGAAAAAATGAATTTTATTAAGCCAAAGATTGTCGTGAGTAAGTGTTTAGAGTTCGATGCCTGCAGGTACGATGGTCAATTAATCACAAATAAATATATTAAGATGCTAAAAGAGTTTATTGATTTTATTCCCGTATGCCCAGAGGTTGAGATTGGACTTGGGACTCCTAGAGATACTATCAAGGTTGTCAATAACAAGGATGGAAAAATTTTGTTTCAGCCAAGTACAAACACAGACCTAACCAAAAAGATGAAAACTTTTTCAGATGCGTTCTTAAGTCAGCTCGAAAACGTAGAAGGCTTTATACTAAAATCTAAATCACCATCTTGTGGCTTGAAGTCAGCTAAGATGTATGTAAGTAAAAACAATTCTCCATCGATGGGGGCTGGAGATGGGCTGTTTGCTGAGCAGGTTAGAAATCGATTTCCTGATTTTCCATCTGAAGATGAGAAAAGGCTAAACAATGTTTTTATAAGGGAGCATTTTTATACTACAATCTTTACCATTGCAGATTTCAGAGGCGTTGATACTATGAAAAAAATGTACGAATATCATTCGAGGCACAAGTATTTGTTCATGTCATACAACCAAGCTTTGACTATAAAGATGGGAAGAATTGCTGCTAACAGTAGTGGCGATAAATTTGAAAAAGTTCGAGCAGAGTACTTTCAAGAATTGTTGATAATGTTTAAAAAAAGAGCTAGATACACCTCAAACATTAATATGTTGATGCATGTAATGGGGTATTTTAAAAGCGATGTTACATCAAACGAGAAAGAGCATTTTTTAAGTTTATTGGAAACATATAGACAAAAAAAAATTCCACTATCAGCGCTCACAAGCGTTCTATTTTCATGGGCAACAAGGTTTAACAACCGGTACCTCCTTAACCAAAGTCTTTTCAGTTCCTTTCCAATGGAGCTAATGGGCCAGGCCAAGTCAAGGTTCTTGTAGGCGACTTTAATGTCGACATTGTAAAACTATGTAATTTCATTTGTTGTGAAGGGTGTATGTTCGATAAATTTCAATTGGGTTTATTTGTCTGTTATTACTAAAGGGTGTAGTCAGTGAAAGTTTTTGTTAGAACAGTATTGAGTGTCTTGTGCCTGTCTATCTTGTTTCCTAGGGGGTACTTCATATACAAGTTTACCATTGACAGCTCTGATTTAATTACACTTGAGAAAATTAAATTTGTAGACTCCGTTCTAAAGCCACAGATTAATGATAAGGCTGTAAAAAGTCCTATAGTCTTCAACATTAAAGACGATTCAGGCAAAACTCTTTTTCAGGGAGAAATTCCAGATCCTCGAATGATTCATCATGAGGACTTTAGCGGATCATATCCATTGAGGCATGATTTTGTAATGGAGAAGTCATCCTTTGTTATCAAGTCTCCTGTTATCAATAATCAAAACAAGATTGAGTTTTATAGGTATGGTAATAGTTCTTCTAATAAAAAATTATTAAAGATTCATTCAGGCTTGGAGCTAAAAGTTGACTAGTTCTTTCAATCAATATATTAAAATATTTCTATCTATATTTTTCTTGTTCAGCCTAACTAAGGCTGAAGTTTTTCCCGTTGCCGATATTATGGTAAACGGGTCCCAAGACTCAAGGGTCAATATTGTTTTTCTTGGAGATGGGTATACGGCTCAAGAGATGAGCAGCTATATTAATGATGTTGAGGAGGTTGTGGATGGTCTATTTAATACTGTTCCATATTCAAACTATATAAACCATTTTAATGTGTTTGCCGTTGAAGTTCCCTCTAACGAATCTGGTACGGATCATCCTGGTACTGCATCTGACTGTGGAGGAGAAGCTGGTAACGTGTTCTATGCTGACACCTATTTTGATAGTTCATTCGACCTCTATGGTATACATCGACTTTTATATATTCAAAATACATCAGCTGCGTTTGATGTTTTGATGGACAATGTTCCCAACTGGGACATTGTTTTTGTTATGGTGAACACTACAATGTATGGAGGCGCGGGTGGGAGCTTTGCTGTTTTTTCTAGGGCCGAATCAAGTACTGAAATTGCGATACATGAAATAGGCCACTCGTTCGTTGGACTCTCAGATGAGTACTGGGCAGGCTTCCAGTATGCGAATGAAAACACCAACATGACTCAAGAGACAGATCCAAGTGTTGTACGTTGGGAGTCATGGATGAATGAAAACGGAGTTGGTATCTATCCATACGAATCTCCAGGATCTGACTGGCATAGACCCCATCAAAACTGTAAGATGAGATATCTTGGTCCTCCATTTTGCTCTGTATGTTCAGAGAATACAGTTAAAACTATTTATTCCACTGTAAATATGATCGAAGGCTATTACCCACCTAATAATAATATTTTTATAGAGGCAGATGGAGTTGAGTTTTTCAGTGTAACTCCCATACTTAACTCTCCGAACTATATTTCAACAGGTTGGTACCTAGATGGGGAGTTGGTATCGCAGAACAGCTCATTTGAGTTGGATGCTACAATGTATACAGGTGGCCAGTATCAACTAAAGGTGCTGGTAGAGGACTTTACGGATTTAGTAAGAAATGACTCTTCAAATATTTTGAAGTCTGAGATTCAGTGGGGCCTTGAAATAGAAGATATTTTAGTTGGAGATATAAACTTTGATGGAGTAATTAATATTCTTGATGTTGTGCTTGCTGTTAGCACAGTCCTAGACAATCAATACAATCCTGCTGCAGATCTTAACTCAGACGGTGTGGTTGATGTTATTGATATAGTTCAAATTGTTAATATTGTTATTAACATTAGTACTATAAAAATATAATTGAATAGATTTTAAATAGATAAAAAATGAGGTGAAAATGACGTTGTTTGAAAAATTAAATTTGTTGTGGAAGTTTTTATTCTTGGCCGTTTTTACATATGGGGTTGTATCGCTTACATGCTGCGAGAAAAACTGCTCCTCTTCTAACAAGTGCACCAAGTCTGAGTACAGCCAGACAGACAAGGACTGTGGCTAGTTGTCAGAAAGATTCTGCAGCAATAGATTCTCTAATAAAGTGATTCAGTCAAATTTAATAGTAGGTACAAGCGTATCATGAAAGTTGCAATAGTAGGAACAGGTATTTCAGGCTTAACATGCGCCTACATTCTAAACCGCAAGCATGAAGTAACCATGTTTGAAAAGAATGACTATATAGGAGGGCATACCCATACTCACCGTGTTAAAGACGGAGAGTCTGAGGTTGCTGTTGACTCAGGATTTATTGTTTTTAATGAGAAGACATACCCCAACTTTATTAAGCTTATGGATCAACTCAATGTTGATCGAAAAAAAACATCGATGGGTTTTAGTGTTAAATCTATTTCAAAGAATCTAGAGTATGCGGGTAATTCCTTGAACTCTGTGTTTGCTCAAAGGCTAAACTTTTTGCGCCCATCGTTTTTGCTGATGGTTTATGATATCTTAAGATTTAATAAAAAAGCAAAAAAAGATTTAGATTCCCTAGGCACTTCTACTACTTTAGGAGAATATCTTTCTAAAAATAAATTTTCAAATCCATTTATTGAAAACTACATTGTGCCAATGGGCGCGGCTATTTGGTCTACACGGGCTGACTCTATTTTGCAAATGCCTGCGTTGTTCTTTATACGCTTTTTCAAGAACCATGACCTCCTTCAGATTGCAGATAGGAGCAACTGGTGGGTCATCGAAGGAGGCTCTAGTCAGTACGTTTCAAGAATGGTAAAAGGCTTTAGGTCTAAGATTCGCTTGAACTCATGCATAAAATCCATAAAGAGAACTGGGAAAAAAGTTCTGATTTTGAGTGAAAACGATTCGAAGGGCGAGGAATTTGATAAGGTCATAATTGCAACCCATAGCGATCAAGCATTAAAAATGTTGGACTGCCCCACTAAGGAGGAGGCCCAGGTGCTTGGAGCTCTACCTTATCAGAGGAACTCAGGGTTGCTACATTCAGATGAATCTGTTCTTCCTTCAAGGAGGCTGGCGTGGTCTAGCTGGAACTATATGCTTGATAAAAATTCCAATCAGCCTGTTGCCTTAACCTACAACATGAACATACTTCAGGGCTTGGAAGCTAGTAAAACATTTTGCGTTACGCTTAACAGCAACGAATCAGTTAGCGCTGATAGAGTAATTAAAGAGCTGGACTATGAGCATCCATTGTTTACAATAGAGGGCTTCAAATCTCAAAAAAGAAAGTCTGAGATCAGTGGAAAGAACAATACATACTACTGCGGCGCATACTGGCACAACGGCTTCCATGAAGATGGAGTTGTGAGCGCTCTGGAGGTTTGTTCTCAATTTGGTTTAGAGCTATGAGCATTTCAAATGGAAACTATATCTACTCTGGAACTATTATGCATAGAAGGTTCACACCCTTCCCTCATCAGTTTAAGTATAAAATTTTTATGATGTACTTTGATGTTTCTAAAGCTGAGACTATTCTGAATAGGCCCTGGTTTTTCAGAGTGAACAAGCCTTCAATTGCTTCTTTTTATAGAAAGGACTATCATGGAGACTCCAATCTGTCGCTTGATGAATCTGTAAGGAGTACAGTATATAAAAAAACAGGCAGAAAGCTTCAAGGGCCAATTAGAATACTTACTCATTTGCGTTACTTTGGCTATTGCTTCAACCCGGTTAGCTTCTATTATTGTTTTGATAAGGAAGACAATGAGGTCGAGTTGATTATGGCTGAAGTTACAAATACTCCCTGGCAGGAGAGGCATTCTTATATTATTTCAGATAAAAGGGAAAAGAATCAATCTTTAACTGCTGATTTGAAAAAAGAGTTCCATGTAAGTCCATTTTGGGGTATGGACCATGATTATAAATGGATTTTTTCTAAACCAGATGAAAAATTAGCCGTAAACATGAAAAATTTTAAGGATCAGGGCAAGGTGTTTGATGCCACCTTAATACTAAGTCGCAATGAACTAAACTTGAAAAATTTTTTCATGCATGTCATGGCTTTCCCCTTAATTACACTTAGAATAGTTTTTCGGATTCACTGGCAGGCAGCAAAGCTTTGGTTTAAAGGCGCGACATTTTTTACTCATCCATCAAAAATAAACTTAAACAAGGAATGACAATGAAAGTTAAGAGTAGGGTTGATTTATCTGTTGAGAAGTTTTCAAAAAATAAAAACTCTGGTTTTTTATCAAAAGTTTTTAAAAAAACAATCATCAAAAAATTTAAAAATATAGAGATCGGTCATATTACTTTAGTTGATAAGGATGAGGTCTATACTTTTGGGGATTCATCTAGCAGTATGAAGGCAAAGGTCGAGGTTCTATCTTCAGACTTTTATGTAATGCTCGGAAGCGGAGGCTCTTTAGGAGTTGCTGAGGCATACGCCGCGAGCACATGGAGGTCAGATGATTTAGTGATGCTTATTCGAATTGTAATAAAAAACACATCTTTAATGAACCAGCTTGAGTCTGTATGGGCAAGGCTTCTTGAACCTCTTAATTCATTTTTGCATTGGAGAAGAAAGAACTCATTAAGCGGAAGCAAGGAGAATATTCTTGCTCACTATGATTTAAGTAATGATTTCTACAGGCTCTGGCTGGATAGAACAATGACCTATTCATGTGGTATATTTAATGATAAATCAAGCTCAATGGAAGACGCCTCAATTGAAAAGCTTGATAGAATTTGTAGAAAGCTAAATATTAGCCCAGAAGACTCTATATTAGAAATTGGAACGGGGTGGGGAAGCTTTTCTATTCATGCTGCTAAGAAGTATGGATGTAGCGTGACTACCACGACTATATCAGATGCTCAGTATAAGTTTGCTTTACAAAGAATTAAAGATGAAGGTTTGACTGATAAGGTAAGGCTTTTAAAAGAGGACTATAGAAAATTATCAGGAAAATTTGACAAGGTCGTGTCCATTGAGATGATTGAAGCTGTAGGTCATGAGTTCGTTCCTCTTTACTTTAAAAAGGTTTCATCTTTGCTTAAGAACGATGGATTATTTGCAATGCAGGGTATTACATATAACGATCAGAACTTTGATGTTTACAAGAAGTCAGTAGATTTCATTAAAAAATATATTTTTCCTGGTTCTTGCTTGATATCAATTGCTCAGGTAGCTGAAACGATCAAGACAGATACCGATTTGTCGTTAGTTGATCTCGAGGATATTACAGTTCACTATGCTAGAACCCTTAAGGCATGGCGCTTAAAATTCTTAAAAGAGTTAGATAAAGTTAAAAAAATTGGATTTTCAAATGAGTTTATAAATATATGGGAGTTTTATTTTGTTTATTGCGAGGCAGGCTTCTTGGAAAGGAACATTGGTGACTATCAATTTGTTTTTTCAAAGCCTAGTCGAAGCAATATTCAAATAGAATATTAATTATGATGCAAAATTTAATAAAGTTAGCTGAAAATGGAATGATGCCTGACGCTTTGATTCGATTGGGCATCCGAAGACTTTGCAGAGAGAGGTTGGAGTCGGCCTCTAAACTAGGGGTTGATGGAGTAGAAGATCATCATCAGAAGTGGGTTGAGAAACTACTTTCAAGTCCAATTGCTCTTGTACCTGACAAGGCGAACGAACAGCACTATGAGGTTCCTCCTGAATTTTTTGAATATGTACTTGGTAAAAATCTAAAGTATAGCTCAGGATACTGGCCTGAAGGTGTTATAAGCCTTGATCAGTCTGAAGATTCTATGCTGGAACATACTTTTGGAAGGCTGGAGATAGAGGATGGAATGGATGTGCTTGAGCTTGGCTGTGGGTGGGGGTCGTTGACCTGCTATATGGCAGAGAGACTGCCTAACTCTAAGATAGTAGCTGTAAGCAACTCCAAGGATCAAAGAGAGTATATAAATACTAGATGTAAAGAAAATGGATTTGATAATGTTAAGGTTATAACAGCCGATATGAATGATTTCAGCATAGATCAAAAGTTTGATAGAGTTGTTTCAGTTGAAATGTTTGAGCATATGAGAAACTACGATCAGCTGCTAAAGAAGGTCTCTGGCTTCCTTAGAAAGAATGGAAAGCTTTTCGTGCATATATTTTCACATAGAACATTGGTCTACCCATTTGAAGATAATGGTCCAGGTGATTGGATGGCGCGAGAGTTCTTTAGCGGTGGAATAATGCCCTCTCACAGGCTTCTTCTTCACTTTCAAAATGATTTGAAGATTGATAAGGTTTGGAGATTTTCTGGTGTTCATTACTCCAAAACATCTTGGGCCTGGTTGGAAAAGATGGATCAAAATAAAGATGAAATAATGAAAATATTTTCTACAACTTATGGATCTCAAAATGCTAAAACTTGGTGGCAAAGATGGAGGATTTTCTTTATGTCATGCGCTGAGCTTTTTGGAATGGATAGAGGGAGCGAGTGGGGAGTGTCCCACTACCTGTTTATAAAGAGAGGAGAATCATGAAAAACCTTTTGGAACTGTATATGTACTTCACCAAAACATTTTAAGATATGTCAGTTTTTTTATTTTTTGTTGCCCATTGGTACTTGTCTCTTTTCTTCCAAACATTTTTTCTTCATCGGTATGCGTCCCATGGAATGTATAGGTTGAATAGGTTCTGGGAGAGAGCTTTTTATTTGTTGACATTTTTATTTCAAGGTTCTTCGTTTCTCCATCCAGCAGCCTACGCAGTTATGCATAGGAGGCATCATGCGTATGCTGATACTTATAAAGACCCCCATTCTCCTGTACATGTTTCAAATATTTTTGAATTTAATAAAAAAACTTTTGATGAGTACCGTGTTATCGTTAAACAGTTTGCGGAAGATAAGATCAAAGCTAATGATGTTCCGAGGTGGATTTTTATGGAGAGATTAGCAGAGTTGCATTCAGTAAGGGTTTTATTTGTTTTGATCTACATTTTAATTTACTATTATCTATCAGCGCCTGCATGGAGCTATTTTCTGATTCCACTTCACGTTCTGATGGGTCCCATTCATGGATTTATAGTTAACTGGTTTGGTCATAGCGTAGGCTATAGGAACTATAAGGAGATCAAGGATAAATCTACAAACTCGCTACCCATAGATTTTCTTATGATGGGAGAGCTGTATCAAAACAATCACCATAAATTCCCCAACAAAAGAAACTTTGCTTTAAAGTGGTTTGAGCTGGATATGGGTTATATCTTAGCTTCTTTTTTTCAAAAAATTAATGTTATAGATAGACGCAGGTAGGTTAATGGTTTTCTCTATTTATTACACAGAAAGGAAAGAGCGTCAATAAAATCTATTTTTTTTAAATGTTTTATAATATATTTCAGACAATGAGAAGAGTAGTCACAATATTTATATTTTTAGTTTCACTAGTAGCGGCTCAAGGTACAAGGTATCTTGATGAGGTGTTTGCTAATGTAGAGAAAACAGAGGACGTTGTTTATGGTAACGCTCCAGATCTTCCTTTTTGGTTTTGGGTAGAATCCAATACGCAGGACATTGATCTTAAGATGGATGTATATGAGCCAGCTGGAGATACTCTTGCCAGCAGGCCTGTAATTGTTTTTGCTCATACTGGAGCATTTTTTTCGGGAAACAACGAGCTTGATGATGTCGTAGATTTGTCAATATCAGCGGCAAAAAGGGGCTTCGTTGCGGTAAGCATTAGTTATAGGCTTGGCCTAAATGTTCTAAGCTCGTACAGCGGAGAGAGGGCTGTTTATCGTTCTGTACAGGACGGTGCAGCCGCAATACGTTACCTGCGCGAGCACTCAGATCAACTTGGCATCAACCCTGATCAGATTTTTATGTGGGGCTCAAGTGCAGGTGCATTTGTAGCGCTTCATCTAAGCTATTTAGGAGAAGAAGATAGACCCCAGGCAACCTACGGAGGGTCAGGAGATCCGGACCTTGGATGCCTTGTTTGTGAAGGAAATAGCTATGATCACGACCCAAGGCCAAACGCTATTGTCAGTTGCTGGGGGGCAATCGCAAATCTAGAGTGGATTGATTCTAGTGATACTATACCAGCCATTATGTTCCATGGAACAGCAGATCCAATTGTTCCTTTTGAGCTTGGCTTCCCTTTTACAATTGATATTGCCCTTCCAATTGTCCATGGATCAAAGTTGATAAATGAGAGAATGGACCAGGTTGGAATTGAAAATGAATTGTATGCAGAGCCGGGTGAGTTGCATGAATACTGGGGAGCAGTAAATGGAAATTGGTTCTTGGGCCCCAATGAGTACTTTGATCAAATTAAGTCAGATGCTTATACCTTTCTATATAAATTTATAGACTCACCAGATGAAGTTGAAGGAGATATTAATCTAGACGGGAGTGTGAATGTTTTAGATGTTGTAACCCTTGTTGGCTTAGTTTTGGATCAAGATCTAGAAAACTCATTTGGAGACTTAAACCAGGATGGACTTTCTAATATTTTGGATGTAGTTTTGTTGGTTAACATCATTCTTACATATTAATATGAGAATCTATACTCTAACCAGGATTATAGTTGTTTCAGGGTTTTTATTTTCCCAAGTATTTGGGGATAGCTCTTTTTACAGTAGGAGCAACAAAGATCGTATTTTCAAAGCGAATAAAGATGAAAGTGCAAAAGATTTCCAAACAGAGCAAGAGCTTAAGGACTTTATTGAAGAGATAATACAGCAAAGTCAAGTTCCTGGTTTATCAATATCAGTTGCAAAAAATCAAAGTATTGTATGGGAAGCATATTTTGGACACGCGAATATTGGGAGCGACATTTTAGTAGATGAAAATACTATGTTCATACTTTCATCTGTTTCAAAGACTGTTACAGCAACCGCTCTTATGCAGCTTTATGAAAGGGGACTCTTTGAACTTAATGATGATATAGATGCATATCTTCCCTTTGAGGTTAATCACCCAAATTATCCAAGTGCTTCGATTTCATTTAAAATGCTGCTTACTCATACTTCAGGGATAAAGGATAACTGGGGTGTAATGCCCTACTACAATGGAGACTCAGATCTTGAACTTGGTTACTATCTAGAGCAGTATCTAGTTCCTGGTGGACAGTTCTATGGAGCTAGTACCAACTTTACAAGTGGGATCCCAGGAAGCAACTACTCCTACAGCAATATCGGTGCTGCTTTGATTGGTCTTCTTGTTGAGGAAATTTCAGGGCAAGAATTCAGTACGTACTGTAAACAACAAATATTTGAGCCGCTTGGAATGGAAAATTCATCTTGGTTTTTATCCGAGATTGATAACCTCGATCAGGTTGCATTGCCTTATGTTCTTCAGGGAGGAAGTGGATCTACTTGTTTCGAAATTGGCTGCGGAGTTTATGATGAGAGCAACCCCTGTTTCTGCGATTCTGCCTGTATGTACTACGGAGATTGTTGTGCGGACTATGACGATGTATGCGGAGAGGACGGAACAGGAGATAGTGGAATTATTCCTTTAGCTCAAGACCACTATGGGTACTCAGACTTTCCCTCTGGCCAGCTAAGGTCTACTTCCAAGGACTTGGCTAAGTTTATGGCAGCGGTTATGAATAATGGTATATATGGTGGTGTAAGAATTTTAGAAAGTGAAACTGTAGAAACTATAAGGACAATATACTATCCCTTTATCAGCTCTACACAGGGATTAATTTGGTACTACAAGAACGAAGATGGTAGAAATCTGTTTGGGCACAACGGAGGCGATATAGGAAGTTTAACAGAAATGTTTATTTCCTTTTCAGATGATTTGGGGGTTGTGGTTCTTAGTAATTCTAGTAGCTACAACGCTGTGATCGAAATTGAGAGGGCAGTTTTTAGTTTTGCAGAACAAATGAACTTTTCTTTATTTGGAGATATTAACCTTGATGGAAGCGTTGATATTCTAGATGTTGTAGTTTTGGTTGGCATGGTTCTAGAAAATGATTACAGCCTTGAATCTGATACAAACCAAGATGGAGCATTAGATGTACTAGATATAATTATAATTGTTAATGTTATTATAGGAGAAAATTTAAAAATTGAAGATTAGTGTAACCGCAAGACATTTCACCCCATCAAATGAGCTTAAAAAATTAATAGAGGACAGACTTTTGAAGTTACTTGTATTTGACTCAAGTATTAGTCAAAGCAAGGTTGTACTTCTAAAAGTGGATAGAGCTGAAAAGGTTGAGCTTATAATTACTTCAAGAAAAAAACAATATATAACAAAGTGCTACTCTTCTACATTTGAAAAAACACTTTCCATGGCAATTAAAAATATTAAAAATCAGATTAGTAAGAGTGATAAACAAAGACCAAACAAAAATTTAAACAAGGAGATAGATTGATATTAATTAAACTTGGGATATTATTTGCTGTTTTATCTGTTATAATTGGTGCGTTTGGAGCACATGGTCTTGAAAGTACAATTAAAGACAAGATGGAGATTTATAAGACAGGAGTGCAGTATCAGATGTTTCATTCATTGGCGTTGGTGGCTGTGGGCATATTATCTATAACGCTATCAAAGGATCTGAATGACGTGGGCTATATATTCTCATTAGGCATTGTTTTGTTCTCAGGAAGCTTGTATTTGATAGCAGTTAAGAAGCTATCATTTCTAGGAATGGTCACTCCATTTGGTGGGGCGTTATTCATTGTAGGATGGGCTCTACTTCTATATAAGCTGGCGTAAAATTTTAGTTTCTAAATCTTAAGAAAACAGATTAGCCCTTAATTGTAAATCATTGTAAAGTTAATTTTATTTATGCTGTTTTATTTGTTAGATTAAACAAATGAGAAAGAGTTTTATTATATTATTGTTTACAACTTTCATCGTTGGGAGTGTGCCAGATAAAAGAGTTGTGGCAGAGTGGGAACCTGCTATTGGAACTATGGTCAGATGGCCGCTTGGTATACCTTCAGACCTAGTTGTGGAGCTTGCAAGAAATGATGTCTTGTATGTACTAGTTGAGAACAGCTTCCAGCAAAGCCAGGCCCAGTCTTCCTTTACTAGCTGGGGCATTGATATGCAAAATGTTACATTTATCTTTACTCAAACTTATTCACATTGGACTCGCGATCATGGCCCGCAGTTTTTAATTGGACAAGATCACTGGGAGGTGGTAAACCAGAGGTTTGATGGGTATCCCGAAGAAGGTGGTTGCAATGATGAGCCTCAGGACTGTGATGAGAATATGATTCTTGTTGACTGTGATGGGACGGAGTTCTGTAACAATCAGCCTGACTATATTGAAGAGGGCTATGACTGCTATATAAACAATGAATTATGTCAAGACTTCAACGGTGATGGAGTTATAATGGACTGGCTTGGAGATGGCTACTGCGATGATGGTAGCTGGGGCCTTGACTTTATGTGTGATGACTACAGCTGGGACTGTGGTGACTGTGGAGAAGGTGGGCAAGATAATAATGGATTTTGCGACCAAGCTTATAGTTCATCAAATAGAATTAATAAACAAGGGAGACCGGTTTCAGCTGACTTGAGGGGATGGGAAGAGGACGATGATACCAATATAGACTTTGCAAATCAGCTAGGGTGGGATATAAAAGACTTACCTCTATTTCTGACAGGAGGAAACTTTATGACAGATGGGTATGGCATGGGATTTTCTACTGAGCTAATGGTAAATGAGAACAATATGAGCCAAGATCAGTTTTTGCTTGATGTCAGTGAGCATCTAAGTCTTGATACCTACCACATCCTTGATAACCCAAACGTCTCCAGTATTCAACATATTGATTGCATGGCCAAGCTCACGGGCCCAGAAACAGTCATAATCAAGCAGGTTCCAGAGTCGAGCCCTGAGTATGACTGTATTGAAAACTTTGCCAGCGCATTTAACAGCATGTCAACTTTCTATGGAAGGCCCTTCAAGGTACACAGACTCTTTTGTCCGTCAATAAACGGAGGATCTTGGGAGACCAATCCAGTTGCTGCGTATACAAATTCACTTATTCTAAACAACAAGGTGCTTGTTCCGCAGTATGGAATTTTAGCAGATCAGCAGGCTCTTGAAACATACAGGAATGCAATGCCTGGTTACGATATAATTGGCTTCGATGGGGCAACTGGCAGCCCTTGGTACGGAGAGGATGCTCTGCACTGTAGAACAATGGGTGTTTTTGACCCTGAAATGATTCATCTTTCTCATAAATCAATAAGATCCGAAGAAATTGAAAGTAATAGTAATATTTTGGTTGAGGTAGAGGTCCTTGATTACAGCGGTGAAAATATAGAAACTGTATCGATGTTTTGGAAATACAGCGCTGAGGACGGTCCCTTTCAAGTAATTGATTTAGAGCTGGAAGGTGGCGCGTACAGGTGCATGTTTCCAACTTTAAATCCAAGCTCTGGTATTGAGTATTACCTAACAGCAACAAACGCTCTTGATGCAAGTGCATCCCACCCAAACGCAGGCTGGCACCTGTTTACTACAACTAGCTCAGTAGCTGGTGATATCAACGGAGATACAGAGATAAATATTCAGGATGTGGTACTGCTGATTAATATAATTCTTGGTTCACTTGAGAATGAATCAGGCGATATCAATGGTGATGGATTTGTTGATATTTTAGATGTTGTAAAGCTTGTAAATACTATACTTGAACTTTAGATGTTGTAAGCTATAAGCTTAAGGGCAATAAGGAAAAGTACAAATCGAAATAGTTTTTTAAATAGTACCTCTGGTATAAAGCCAAGTATCTTCTTGCCCATATTGGTTCCCACAAAAACAGCTACTATCAAAGGAATAAGAACATCGAACTCTTCTATATAGTCTAGGTTAAAGAAGTAGATAAAAAGAGGGATCTTAGTTAGGTGCGTTATGGTTTGGCATGCAGCCTTGTTTGCAATAATGTTCTCTTTTGAAAAATTTTTGTTTAAGAAAAAGGGAGCTATTAAAGGCCCGGTTGCACCTATGAAAATCGAGCTGATTCCACTTATACCTCCAACAAGAAAAAATGAGCTGCTTCTTTTTTCTCCTTTCTTTTTTATAAAAAGATACCAAATAATAAAGACTCCTATTAAAGGTTTAAGTGCTTCAACCTTTATCTGGTTCGCGGATTCAACCTGAAGGTAGCTGGCAATTGTTGCAATTATAGAGCCAGATATTATGGCCCCTATTATGGAGCCAATCAAAAATTGCTTAAGAATTTCTGTGTTTAGACTATCTTTATAGATAAAGGTCCTTGTTGTATTGCTGAAAAGTTGGATCATTCCATGCAGCGCAATAACCATATAGCCCTCAGGTATAATAATTGCCATTATTCCAAGAAGTATGATGCCTCCTCCCATTCCAAGTACTGCGGAAATAGATGAGGTTACAAATGCAGACAATAATAAAACAGTAAACTCCATTAAAAAAAATTACACATATTTATTATTTTATACTATAATATGTATCTATCTAAACATGTCTTATCTTTTTAAAAGGAGAGTAATATGAACAAACTTATATGGCCTGCTATGCTTATGCTTTTTATTCTTGTTTCATGCAATCCACCAACGAAGGAGCAGGGTTCTCAGGGTGATCTTCCTTCTTCAGATACATATAGTCTTGAGAATTGTGAGACCAACATAGCTGATAATGTTCCAGATTTTTACAAGAACTACTTTACCTGTGTCTCAATTGAAATGTCTAGCGATGGCGAGAGTGTTAATATATCATTTAATGGACTGCCTCCATATGAGTCATGGTACTGGCAATCCTCTCACCCTAACTATGTGCAGTTTAACTCTCAGGGTTCAGATTACTACCAAAACCCAGGAAATATTTTAGAATTTGATACATATGTTTCTATTCCTCTAAATCCAGAGCCTCGATCTCTTGCAATTAACTCTAGCTTGGTTGATGGAGTTGTTGGGTCAAGCTCCTATGAGTACTCAATGGGTTCGGTTGGATCTGCTTTAAATGGGGTTCATATGTTTAACCCGCTAGCAGGACCTGGTGATGTCATTGAGGATGAGGTTTATTCGTTTGATGAGTACTCAGGGCATCCAACTAATACAGGAGAGTATCACTATCACACATCATCAGTTGGTCCTTTAGAGGTTCTTGGTTCAAAAGGTCTTGTCACAAATACTACACCTGGATCAGCAGAAATTGAAATGTATGGTGTAATGTGTGATGGAGTCCCTGTTCTTGGATGTACAGAGCTTGATGGATCAAGGCCAGATGGCAGTGAGTGGGACGCTCAAAATGGTCACGTTCATGATATTTTAGATGGAGATGGGAATGTATTACTTTCAAACAGGTATCATACCCATGTTTGCTATTTTCCAGATAGAATCGATAATGTAAGTTCTATAGGTCACTATTTTAACCCTGAGATTTCATATTATAAATCATCAGGTGGATCTAATGATGCATGTAAAAGTATAAATAATTCAGCTAACTAATCTGTTAGTATAGCTTTGATCCATTATCTACTTTTTCATTAGGAGTGTGACTAGTACAGTCTGATGGTTCCTATTTTAAAGTCCAAGAACTAAACACTCTGAAATAAAGCCTATAAAGTAAATATGATGTATTAGTTGTTGGATCTGGATTTGGGAGTGTCTATCTGTTTTAGGTATAAATTTTGTAGATTATGATTATAGAATAAAAGGATAAAGTATGGACACAGCTACATTAACACAATTTTTTAAATATTGTACAATTATAAACTTTGTGATCTTGGCGGTGGCATCTATCATGGTTAGATTAGACTTAGGTTATAACCTTCATACTAAGCTTGGCTTTTGGATGGGGAGCAAGGAGGATCATAGGCAGCTAACATACTCTCTATTAGGATACTTCAAGATACTTGCCATTATATTTAGCTTTACCCCATATTTTGCTTTATGCTGCTTAGTTCCTTAAGAATTCACACGATTGATGACAATGAATAGAAACTATGATATAGTTATTATTGGATCAGGCTTTGGCGGAAGTGTATCAGCTCTTAGGTTGGCAGAAAAGGGCTATAAGGTCCTTGTGCTTGAAAAGGGAAAGAGATATGAGAGCAAGGACTTTCCAAGCACCAACTGGAACATTAAGAAGTACCTCTGGGCGCCTAGATTTTTTTTATATGGTATACAGTGTATAACCTTACTTAGAAATGTATTTATCTTGCATGGCGCTGGTGTAGGAGGCGGAAGCTTGGTCTATGCCAACACGCTCTTGGTTCCACCGGATGAGGCATTCAAAGATAGTAGATGGGTGGGAGGAGGTTGGAAGCAGAGGCTTGCACCGTTCTACGAGATAGGCAAGAGAATGCTTGGAGCAACCCCATCGCCCTATATGGCAGAGACAGATAGAATACTTAAGCAGTCTGCAGATAGCATGGGAAGGGGCAATACATTCAAGGGAGTAGACGTTGGAATTTTTTTTGGATCAAAGGGCCAAGAGGTAGAAGACCCTTACTTTGATGGTAAGGGGCCAGAAAGAAAAGGCTGTATACTGTGCGGTGAGTGCATGGTTGGATGCAGGCACAACGCAAAGAATACCTTGGATAAAAATTACCTATATCTGGCAGAGAGGCTTGGAGTTGAAATTTCCCCAGAGAAGGAGGTGGAGTCTGTTATTCCAGCAAAGGATGGATCGTACCTTATCAGTTTCAGAAAATCAACCGGCCTGTTTAGGCCAAGGGGAAAGGTTATCGCAAAGAAGGTTATTTTTTCTGGAGGCGTGATGGGATCGGTAAAGCTGCTGCTAAAGTGCAAGGACAGAGGGTACCTTTCGGATTTATCAAGCCAGCTGGGTAACTACGTTAGGACCAACTCGGAGTCGATACTTGGGGTAAGAACAGGCTCATCAAGAAAAGATTTTACAAAGGGCATCGCAATCTCAGCTGGGTTTAGGCCAGATGAATCTACCCATATTGAAACCTGCAGGTATGGGGAGGGTCAGAACAGCATGTCGTTCCTTACAACCTTTATTTTCAAGAGAAGCAAGGTACCTGTTTTGTTCAAGTGGATTGGCTACCTGCTTAGGCACCCGATTAAGTTTATAAAGAACTCTGTTCCGTACAGGTGGTCATCTCAGACTGTAATACTTCTTATAATGCAGCCGGTAAGCAACTACCTTAAGCTGTCCTACAGGCCCAAGTGGTGGAGGCTCTGGGGCAAGTCAATGAACAGCGAGCTTTCATCTGGAGAGCCTATTCCGAGCTCTATTCCTATTGGGGAGGAAGTGGCAAATAAAATTGCCAAGGAAATAAATGGAGTTCCAATGTCTACCTACATGGATACGTTCCTGAATATTCCTACAACTGCCCATATTCTAGGTGGTGCCACGATGGGATCCGATCCAAGCTCTGGGGTTGTGGATGAAAACTTTGAGGTGTTTAACTACCCAGGTCTTTATGTCGTTGATGGATCGATAGTTCCTTCAAACCTAGGCGTTAACCCCAGCCTGACAATCACGGCCCTTGCTGAGTACGCGATGAGCAAGTTTCCAGAAAAATCTTCAAGCTGATGAACTTGTTTAATGGCTCTAGAATTATTAAGTTTCAATAATCTATAAAAGGCAAAAAAATGAATATATTCTTTGTAATAATTATCTCTGCGCTTGTTCTTGACTACTGTCTGTCGTTCTTAGTCAGGGCGCTCAACGTAAGGTCCCTTGATCCCAATTTACCAGAAGAGTTTTCAGATGTGTACGATGAGAACAAATATTCAAAATCTCAGAGCTATACAAAGGACAAGGAAAGTTTCTCCCATGTTACCTCAACCTTTTCATTTTTACTTAGCCTTTCTATAATATTTTTTGGTCTGTATGATATTGCTGATCAGTTTGTAAGAGGCTTTGGCTATGGCGAGGTTGTTAATGGCCTGCTGTTTTTCGGGTTGCTTATGGTTTTGAGCGATATTATTACGTTGCCTTTTAGCCTTTACAACAACTTCGTCATTGAGAAAAGGTATGGCTTCAACAAGATGACGCTTTCGACTTTCTTCGTGGACAAGCTTAAGGGCTATTTTCTGTCTGCTCTTATTGGGGCACCGGTGGTTGCTTTGCTGCTGTACTTTTTCGAAAGCTTTGGAGAGCTTGCCTGGCTCTATGCGTGGGGATTGATGGCTGTTTTTACCCTTGCGATGCAACCTTTGTTCAACCTGTTTATAGCTCCGATGTTTAACAAGTTTACCCCGCTTGAAGAGGGACCGCTTCTAACAAAAATTAGTGAATATCTTAAGAAGGTTGATTTTCCGGTTGCGAAGCTTGAGGTAATGGACGGGTCCAAAAGAACGTCGCACTCAAACGCCTACTTCAGCGGCCTGGGAAAGAACAAGAGGATCGCGCTTTTTGATACTCTTCTTGAGTCTCAGTCTGATGATGAGATTGTATCGGTCATCGCGCATGAGGTTGGTCACTACAAGCTCAAGCATATTCAAAAAGGGATTGTTGCTAGTCTTGCGCAAACAGGCGTGACCTTCTTCATAATGTCCTTGTTTATTAAGAACCAGATGCTGTTTGATGTGTTCAAGATGCAAGATCTTTCTGTTTATGGTAGCTTGATCTTTTTCTCAATGCTATACTCTCCAATCTCTATGGTGCTTGGGTTTGTGTTTAGCTATATTTCAAGGAAGAACGAGTTCGAGGCGGACAAGTACTCTGCCGATACTACAGGCCATCCGGAGCATTTGGTGTCCTCTCTGAAGAAACTTTCTGCTGATAACCTTGGAAATCTAACGCCTCATTGGCTCAATGTGCTTCTAAACTACAGCCACCCACCGGTGCTTGATAGAATCTCAACCCTTAGATCACTAAAGAGCTAGATAGATGGATCAGATTGGGAGGCTGGTCATCATGGCTGGGGGCGCTATCATGGCAATTGGTTTTATTCTTTACTTCTTTGGAGGTGCATTTGGATGGGTTGGTAATACTCCCCTTGACTTTAGCTACAAGAGCGATAAGGTTAGAATCTATTTTCCCCTTGGAACCATGGTCATAGTTAGTATTGTACTTTCTCTTATTATTAGGTTCTTTGGCCGATAAGATCTAATACAAATAATCTCTAGAACTTTTATTTCTTTATCCGTAATTTTTGCAAAGGGTATTTAACCATTAAATCAGAGAGGAGGATAGGCCTTCCATTTTATGGAGGTTCTTTTCGTATATATGAATAATCAATTCAAAAGAGTTTTACTGCTACTACCAATATTAATTTTAGCCCAATCGTTTGCCTATGGCCAGCTTTCTATTCCATACTCAAACCAAAACAACCTGACAGCTGGAAATAACTGGAGCATGACCTTGAATGCTGATGGGACAATTACAGGCTGGGGTGATGATGATAACTGGGGAAATTTAGATGCTCCTGCAGACCTTGATAATGTTATCGCTCTTGAAGGGTCCTGGCAGACAGCGTTTGCCCTTCTGTCTGATGGTACGGTTGTTGGCTGGGGGGGGAATAACAATGGAATTCTCCCTGTTCCTGAAGGTCTGTCAAATGTTGTTGATATTGCTGTAAATGCAAATTCTCAATATGTCCTTGTGTTGCATTCAGATGGAACGGTTAGTGGTTGGGGAGTGAACAACGATGGCCAGCTTGATGGGCTGGATCAGCTGTCCAATGTCGTTGCCATAGATGCTGGAGCTCAGCATGCCATTGCCTTGCACGCAGATGGAACCATATCCAGATGGGGCTATTTGAGCAATGTGCTCGGTGATAACTCTAGCTGCAGTCAATGCGCCGGAACGGTTCCTGAAAGTTTAGATAATGTAGTAGATATCGTTGCTGGAAACTATGTCAATCTAGCCTTGCACTCAGACGGAACAGTAACCGGATGGGGCCTAGATGCAGCCAGTCAAATTACGGGCATACCTGAAGACCTATCAGATGTTACCCAAGTTTTTGCATATCATGATTCTGTTTTAGCGTTAAAGTCTGATGGTACAGTTGTTGGCTGGGGATCGAATGATCAAGGTCAGACAGGCATACCAGAGGACCTATCTGATGTCGTTGCCATCAGCGCAGGCAACGATCACAGCTTGGCATTGCATTCAGATGGAACAGTTACAGGTTGGGGAAGAAGTTCTGAAGGCCAAACGGATACTCCAGAGAATTTAAATGCCCTGGTTTATTGTGATGAAGATGGTAATGTTGTTGATGAGTGCGGTGTATGTGGAGGGGCGGGGCCAAGCCAGCACTTTACATGTAGTGGTTCCTTTAAGCCTGAGGGTAAAACTAAGCTTCAAGAGGCTGTAGATATTTGGGTTTCTGATAATGCGACTGCTTTAGCTACCTATGGTGAGATTAATACCTGGGATGTTTCCTTGATTACAGATATGAAAGATTTATTTAAAGATAAAACAAGTTTCAATGATGACATTTCAAGTTGGAATGTTTCAGAGGTTGTCAGTATGCAGAATATGTTTCGCTTTGCAGCCTCTTTCAACCAAGACCTATCAAGCTGGAATGTATCAAAAGTAGAAGATACCAGGGGTATGTTTGCTGATGCTACATTATTCAACCAAGACCTATCAAGCTGGGATGTATCAAAAGTAGATAATATGAATGCTATGTTTGCCAGGGCGGAGTCTTTTAACGGCGACATCAGCAGCTGGAACACATCAAGTGTAACCAATATGGGATATATGTTTAATGGTGCCGTTTCGTTTAGTTCAGATATCTCTTCCTGGAATTTATCAGAATGCAAATCAACTCAAGGAATGTTTAAAGGTGCAAGTTCATTTAATTCAAACATATCAAACTGGGATATGTCCAAAAATGAAAAAGTAGAGTATATGTTTCAAGATAATACATCTTTCAATCAAGACATTTCTTCTTGGAATACTAGCAACGTAGAGAGCTTTAGAGAGGCTTTTCAAAACGCAAGTGCTTTTAACCAAGATATTTCATCTTGGAACATCGAGTCTGGAACTGATTTTAGAGAAATGTTTGATGGCGCAAGCAGTTTAAGCGATGAAAATAAATGTGCTATTCATGGCTCGTTCTCTCAACAAGAAACCCAGTGCGTTGAAGATGAAAAATGTTGGTCATACAGCTGGTGCGATCAAGACTGTGCAGGAACCTGGGGTGGAACTGTCGTAGAAGATGAATGTGGGGTTTGTGGCGGAAGTGGCCTTGCAGATGCAGATAACTTTACATGCAGTGGGTTTAAGCCTGGAACTAAGGATGCCCTTCAAACAGCTGTAGATATTTGGGTTTCTGATAATGCGACCGCTTTAACTACATATGGTGAGATTAATACTTGGGATGTATCCTTAATTACAGATATGTCGGAGCTGTTTGAAAATAAAACAAACTTTAATGACAATATTGGCAATTGGGATGTTTCTAATGTAACAGATATTAGAGAAATGTTTAGAAATGCACGTGAATTCAATCAGGATATATCAAGCTGGAATGTGTCGAAAGTTCTTGATATGGAGAGACTCTTCGACAATGCAGAAAGTTTTAATAAAGATATATCAAGTTGGGACGTATCTGGTGTTTTAAATATGAATAGAGTATTTGTTTACGCCTTAAGTTTCAATCAAGATTTATCAATTTGGAATACATCAAGCGCTACTGATATGGCATATATGTTTGCCCATGCAGATAATTTCAATCAAGATCTTATAAATTGGGATGTATCAAGTGTTGTTGATTTTCAAGGTATGTTCCAACTAGCAGTGGCATTTAATGGCGATTTATCAGGATGGAATCCTATAAGTGCAGATAATATGGATAATATGTTTGTTCAGGCAAACTCTTTTGAAGGAATTGGACTTGAAAGCTGGAATTTATCTAATGTAACCTCTACATGGAGGATGTTCAGACAAACAGAAGTTTTTAACGCAGATATATCAGGCTGGGATGTTTCAAATGTAGAAGATATGGGAGAAATGTTTAGAATGTCCCTTTCGTTTAATCAGAACATTTCTGAATGGGATATCTCCAAGGTAACTAGTTTTAATAATATGTTCTTTTTTGGAGCAGGTATCAATATAGCTTTAGACGCTCAAAATCAATGCGCCATTCAAAATGCATGGTCTTCGAACAATAATTGGCCATATAACTGGACTGAAAATATAGGCTGCGATGGAGCATGTTTCAGCAATGCAACCGAAGATGATTGCGGCGTGTGCGATAGTAATTCAGGCAACGACAACACAACCTGTACCCAAGATTGCGCAGGAACTTGGGGTGGTTCTGCCACAGAGGATTGCAACAATGTATGCAATGGCTCTGCTACGGAAGATGACTGCGGCGTATGCGATAGCAACGCAAGCAATGACAACACAACCTGTACCCAAGATTGCGCAGGAACCTGGGGTGGCGGATCTACATTAGATTGTGCAAATGTTTGCGGAGGTAGTGCTACAATTCAAAGCTACTGGCAAGATACAGATGGTGATGGTTTGGGAGCAGGCTCAAGCTCTCAGTATTGCAGCGCATCAGTTCCAAATGGGTGGGTAGCAAATGCAAGTGATTCATATCCAGATTGCGCAGAAAACTACTATGATTGTGCTGGTATCTGCGGGGGGAGTTCTGTGCCGGATTCATGGGGTAGTTGTTGTGAAGATCAGTATATATATGGTGACTGCGGTTCTTGCTATGGTCAAGTTTTTCAAGACTGCGCAGGAAACTGCGGTGGAAATGCTCAGTTTGATCAATGCGGCACATGTGACTCAAACCCCAATAATAACTGTACACAGGATTGTGCGGATGAATGGGGAGGCACTGCAAGTTTAGATGACTGCGGAGTATGCGATAATAATTCAGGCAACGACAACACAACCTGTACCCAAGATTGCGCGGGAACTTGGGATGGAACGGCCACAGAGGATTGCAACAA
>MDTB01078388.1_pt1 | contig 28730 bp, 26 predicted proteins | sample 811161 | NCBI WGS metagenome assembly MDTB01 (sample SAMN05326650, study PRJNA326480) | marine metagenome | isolation source: seawater | place: Mediterranean Sea | collected 2009
CAACAGGTGGATTTAATATTGGTAGACATATTAGATTCAATAGTGCTAATAAACCTAGAACAGTAGAATTTAGTTTACCAAACAATATCAATTCTTCACTGACCTTTGAGGTAATTAGAGGCAATGATATCAATGGTGGAGAAGATCCCGATACTGTTGCCGAGAGTTTAAACTTAGAGTATTATGATGGAAGTTCGTGGACTTCTATTGATACTGTAGTAGCGCATAATGACACTACATTTAATACTTTAAAATCTGTAGAAATTACAATTCCTTCTGTAGCGAGAACAGCAGGTACACAATTTAGATTAATACAACTAGATCATAGTGGAAACGATTGGGATCACTATGGATTAAAATCAGTAACATATACACATACAACAACTCCAGTATTACCAACAATAAATTTTGGTAATATTTCAGATATCAATGCCACACTAGAAGATTACGGCAGAGTTGTTTATGTAACTAATGTAGAATCTTTCGGATTTGTTAAAGTTGTTAGTGAAGCGTCTTGGAAGGCGACTAGCACTTACGAAGGTAGAGGTATTGCGTTTACCTTTGGTAGACAGACTTCACCAGCAGTATACGGTTATATCGTTGACGGAAAAGTCAAGGGTCTTAGTGGTACAAGCACAGAGGTATTTTCTCCGAAGCACAATGGTGTTGGAAGTACCTCTGTACTTGGACAATCGCCTATTGGTATCGGTGTTGGTATTCTCGGTTCCGGTACTCTATTTACGATTGCAAGTACAGATGATGCATTCGTATCAACATGGACTAGTAGCGGATATATTAGCAAGGTTACAGGTACTGCAAGAGATATTACTCTTGTACATGAAACAGGATTTGGAGATCTATTCACCCTATCTAATGGACAGCAACGCGCTACAAATGCGTTCGTTGGATCTGGTGGACTTAAACTGGTTAGCAGAAAACCAGAACTTTCAGAACTATCAGACGAAAAACACACAGAAAGATACATCAATGATAGTATCATTGAATTCTCTAAGGCAGACTATGGTTATCTAACTATATGTCATCCAAGTGATATTGAAGATGTATCCGGAACATTATCTGGAACATCTTCCGGATGTATTGTACGTGTAGGATCAACTGCGAGTATTGATCCAGGAACAACTTATGATGTAAGTCTAGGTGCTAATGCTCCTAGTAACTTTATTGACTATGGTCTAATATCAGAATCTGCTGCACCACAGGTAGACTTTGGTAATATCTTAACGACTAGCAATCTTATTCCGTTTGGATTGTTCCATCTTGATCCAGAAAATGGAGCGCAGTTTGCGTTTAATCCAACTTGGACAAGTAGAGGATACATCAGTAAACTTACTGGTGAAGCTAGTGTTCCTCTGGATGTATCCGTATTTGGTACAGGAACCATCAGGAAACTCGGTGGTGATTCTATTACCAACTTTGCTCTGTTGCAACCAGGTGATGGTTTATTTGGATTCCGTAGTGATACTGAAATTGGTATTACCGTTGGTATTACCGGAACAGGATTTATTCCAACTCTTAGTGGCGCTGCAGAGTCCGTTACCTTTAATCCAGAAGAAAAAGATTTATTGTTCTCTCTTATTGGAGAGGCAACATTCTCCTTTAATCCCAACTGGGTTGGTAGTGGTGTTCTATTCACGTTACAAACTGCAGTTGAGAAAACTGTATATGACTATGTTGGATCTGGAAGAATCTTCGGATTTAATAATCTTGAAGAGAAGAAAGTATACGATTACAACTGCAGTTCTATCGTTCCTTTCCCAGAGAACGACTATGGATTTATTATTAACACAGGAGCAATTGCATGTGTTGATGTTGACGGTGTTATTTCTACGAGTGAAACAACAACGTCTGGATGTATCAAGGTACTTAATACACTAACGATTGATCAAGGTGTTACTTATTCGGTAAGACCTCAGAATACTATTGCATCTAATGTCTTAGATTATGGATTAACTTCAGAGAACGCAGCTCCTCTTGCAGACTTTGGAGATATTCTTGGTACTCCCCGTCTCGGAATGCCTGGATGTATTTACGGTCATATTGATATTACAGGTGCATCTGTTAATAGTCTTGCACCTAACTGGATATCTCGGGGTGGCATTAGTATCTTCGGTGAAGGTAGAGTTCCTCTTGATGTCACTGTATTTGGTACAGGAACCATCAGGAAACTCGGTGGTGATTCTATTACCAACTTCAGTCTACTACAACCAGGTGATGGTTTATTCGGATTCCGTAGTGAATCTCAAATTGGAATTGGTGTTGGTATATTTGGCGATGGATTTATCCCGACTCTCAGTGGTGCTGCAGATTCGGTTACCTTCAACCCAGACGAAAGAGATCTTCTATTCTCCTTTACTGGAGAAGCAACATTCTCCTTTAATCCCAACTGGGTTGGTAGTGGTGTTCTATTCACGCTACAAACTGCAGTTGAAAGAACTGTATATGATTACGTTGGTTCTGGTGGACTCTTTGGATTCAACAACCTTGAGGAAGTCAAGGTTTACAGTTACAACTGTAGTTCTATTGCACCATTCACCGAACCAGATTACGGATTTATTATTGATCCAAATGCAGTTTCTTGTGTTGATGTTGACGGTGTTATTTCTACAGATACCACATCTGCAACTGGATGCACTAAAGTACTCAATTCGTTAGCAGTTGATCCTGGTGTTACTTACACCATTACTCCACAATACACAGTTCCATCTTCTACTCTAGATTATGGATTTGTTGCAGAGAATGCTTCACCTCTAGTTGATCATGGTCATATTCTTGGAACTCCAAGACAAGGATTGCCTGCATGTATCTACGGTCAGATTGATATTTTTGGAGTTGGTGATGTTAAATTCACTCCAAATTATAACGGTCGTGGATTTATTGATATTAGTGGTGTTGCAATCTCTCCACTATTTGCCAGAGAACTTGGTAATGGTCAGATCAAACTTGGCGGAAATTCCAAGATTAACCTCAGTCTATTACAACCAGGTGATGGTTTATTCGGATTCCGTAGTGATACTGAAATTGGTATTACCGTTGGTGTTAAAGGAACAGGAACTTTATTTGGATATACAGGAACAGCAGAGTCTACTACTTCAGTTCCTCCTACCGAAGAACCAATCTTCACATTCGTTGGAACATCTGGAGATCCTGGAATCCTTCTTGCACACGAAGGCACCGGTTCTCTATTCGCAATTAGTGGTGGAGATCTTAGAGTTCAGTATGCATATGAGACTACTGGTTCTATTACTTTATGTTCCAAGAAACCAGAACTTAGTGAACTTTCAGAAGAGAAACATACTGAAGTTTACAGTATGGATCTTTGCAGGGATGAACCCGAACTTGATTATGGAAGAATCGTTGATCTTTCTGCAAATAGTGTATGTGTTGATGTTGATGGAGTCGTCTCCACAAATACCACATCGTCTTCTGGATGCACAAAGGTAACTCTAGGATCTACATTATCAATTGATCCTGGAGTAACTTATACATTAACTGCATTTACAACTGTACCAACAGTATTCGCAGATTATCAGGATGTATCAGATACAGAAGATGGACTGACAGATTACGGACATATCCTTGATACTACTGGTCTTGTCTGTCCATTCGGTCAACTTGATTCACTCAAGGGTACACTGGTTGAGAAGTACATTCGTAATACTTCTATATTCACGGAAAGCACAGTCATCAAGATTGGTGGTATTGCCGATATTGTTGTTCCCCCACAATGGAACAATATATCTCCACCGATTCTTGTTCGCAATGCAGCGATTCCATTATTCAGTCTACGAACAATTGGTGGTGGATCTCTATTCGGATTCGGTGGTGCTACAGAAAGCAGAAGATACTCACCAGACGAAGTACAACTTCTATTCAAAGTATCTCCTGGTCCATTCAGTAGATTTGTTACTTACGATTGGCAACCTTCTTGGGTATCTCAAGGTACAATTCCAGTTTCTGGTGTTGCTGCAACTCCAAGAGCAAGAGACTTTACTGGATTTGGTTCACTATTCGGAATCAATGGTGCAGCAGAAGCAGTATCATTCAATCCCCCAGATATTACCACAGACATCAAACTATCTGGTGTTCTCACAGAAAGCTTTACTATTCCATACACAGGAACAGGAAGTCTATTCACTGTTAATAATCTGGTTGAACGTGTACTTGTTCACCACTTCACCACAGGAACAATTCAAGTTTCTGGTGTTGCAGATACTGATAGAACCAGAGCATTTGTTGGTACTGGTACACTCAGGAAGTTTGCTGGTGCTTCTGAATCTCTCACTGTTAATCCAGAAGAGAGACAGATGCTCTTCTCCTTTAAGGGAGAACTCAAAGAAGCATTCATTGCAAATCCACCAGAAGAAGGGACTGAAATCAGACTATCTGGAGATACAACTCCTCAGATTCTTACATTTGCAGAGCAACCATTTGGAGTTATTCCTGTCAGTGGTATTGCCAAGACACATTATGTTCCAAGTGTTGTTGGTACTGGTACATTCAGGAAGTTTGCTGGTGCATCCGAATCTCTCACTGTCAACCCAGACGAGAAGCAAATGCTCTTCTCCTTTACAGGAGAAGGAAGCGAGACTCATACCGAGAATTACTTCGGTATTCAGAAGACAATCAGAATTCGCAGAGGTGCGCTATCTGACTTTGAGACCTTTGATTGGCAACCATCTTGGGTTGTTACTGGTACTATCCCAGTTAGTGGTGAAGCAAAAACAAACTTCAGTCTACTACACAATGGTTCTGGTTCACTCAAAACACTCTCCGGATCTGCAGAATCTCTTACTGTCAATCCAGAAGAGAGACAGATGCTCTTCTCGTTTACCGGAACGAGAATTGCAGAGACTACATCTATTGTTGAATTTAGTACTGGTTCTCTATTCGGAATTGGTGGTCTATCAGAATCCTTCACTGCATCGCCAGAACTACAAGCTGACCTAAGAGTTTCTGGTGTTGTATTTGTACGATATGTTCCCAATAACATTGGATCGGGTAACATCTTCGCCATTAATGGTGTTGCAGAATCTGTAACGTTTAATCCAGATGAACGTCAGATGCTCTTCTCCTTCATTGGGGAAGCATCAGAATCCTTCAGTGTTGCTGAGATCAAACAAGTTGAGATTGATATCACTGGAGATGGTGAAGAAATCTTCTCTGCAGTATATACAGGTTCTGGTTCTACTCAAATTTCTGGTGTTGTTACAGAGAAATTTGTTCCGAACAACATTGGATCTGGTAATATCTTTGCTCTTGCAGGTAGTGCCGAATCTATTACCTTTAACCCAGACGAGAAGCAAATGCTCTTCTCCTTTACGGGAGAAGGTACAGAAAGAATTCTTGTCAGAGAAATCAGTCAAGGTGGAACATTTACATTCTCTGGTACATCTGGAGATCCATTACTTACATTCGCAGAACAACCATTTGTTCAGACGAAGATCAGTGGCAAGGTATTCTTCACCACTCATCGCAGTATTATTGGTACTGGTTCACTCTTCGGATTTGGTGGAGTATCAGAATCTACTGGAGTTGTACCGCAGACAGAACAAGTTCTGTTCAAGGTCTCTGGAGATTCTATCAACAAAATCTCCGTACTACATGTTGGTTCTGGTTCACTCAGAAAACTATCGGGATCTGCAGAATCGGTTACCTTCAATCCAGACGAGAGGCAAATGCTCTTCTCGTTCATTGGTGCGGGAACAGAAAATACAACTGCAAGAGAAGTCAGTCAAGGTGGACTATTCAAGGCATCTGGAGAGGCTGGGGTTCTTGTCAGATTTGCACATACTGGAGAAGGAACAATTTCTCTCAGTGGAAATGCAACTACTACAAGAGCAAGAGATTTTGTTGGGTTTGGTATTATCCCAACTCTATCTGGTGCAGCAGAATCTCTCACTGTCAACCCAGACGAGAGGCAAATGCTCTTCTCGTTTGCGGGAGAAAGAATATCAGAAAAAATTACCGCAAGAGAACTTGGTACTCCTGGCAAATTTACACTTCAAGGAACATCCGGAGATCCATTACTTACATTCTCTGAGCAACCATTCGTTAAAATTAACGTTAATGGTATTAGTACGAGTATCAGATCCCGTGCTTATGTCGGATCTGGAACGTTGTTCGGATTTATTAATGGAGATGAAGCATTTGCACGTGCTCCTTATATTGCAAGTGGTTCAATCGCAATTAGTGGATTTGGAATTGTACAAGTTGAGTTGTTCCAACCACCTCGCACATATGTTTGGATGATTTAATTCTATAAATAGATCATAGAAAAACTGTGCGCTAATAATGACCACTCAGGTACAATTTAGAAAGGGCACAACTTCCGAACACGCACTATTTACAGGTGCGTTAGCTGAACTTACGGTAGATACCGATAAAAAAACAGCGGTTGTACATGATGGTAGTGATATTGGAGGGTTTGAACTCCAACGAACGAGATGGGAAGTTGTCAATACAGATACAAGTTTATCATGTGGACTTAGATGGTTAATTGATACTAGTGCAAGTGCGCTATCATTAACTATGCCATTTGAATCAGCGGGAGTTGTTCCTCACGTTGGTGATGTGTTGGAACTAGTTGATTTTAAAGCAACATGGGCTATAAATAATGTCACGTTAACAGCCAGTAATGGACAGCTATTTTTGAATAAATTTGGAAATACCGATAGCGTATTTGTTTTAGACGTTGCTGGTTTATATGTTCAGTTTATCTGGGACGGAATTTACTGGAGGATCTTAGCATGAGTTTATATCTTAGTGCAAGTACTGCAACACAAGAACAAAATGTTGCGAATTCAAATGACTTTACCGTACACGCTCTGAGAAGAGATAAGGACGGTATGCTTCATTATACTAATGCGAGATCAACAGAAGACGTAGTTTACGATTTTCACAGAACTGATGGTGAGGAATATAAAGATTTTCTTCAAGGATCTGAATATGTGGATGCGACACCTAATGTTGCAAGACAATATTCAAATGACACTGATGATAAATACCAACAGTTCAGGTTTGATTTCAGACGCTTGACATATTTCATTGATGATGATGGTTACTTAGTTGCAAGACTAAATAAATCATATGATCATAACACACAAGGACCTAAGTAAGGATTTAAAAAATGGCAGATTTTAGACTCGGCAGACTGAAGTTTAAGTGGCGCGGTGATTGGACGGCGAGCACTGCTTATGTCATTGACGATATTGTCAAGTACGGTGCAAACGCATATGTCTGTACCACCAATCACACTTCCGCAAATACGGAAACTAGTTTTTATTCTTCCGATCTAGGAAATTGGGATCTTCAAACAGAAGGTCTTAGAAATCGTGGAGAATATCAAACCACTAGTGTTTGGTATTCATTAAACGATCTTGTCAAATATGGCAATACTGTATATCGTTGTACTACAGCACATACTGGTCCCGCAAGTTTTGACTTCAGTAAATTTGAAGCGTATTCTGAAGGTCTAAATTTTGAAGATACTTGGTCCTCTGCAACTGTCTACCAAAAAGGTGACATTGTAACCTTTGGTGGTTACACATATACAGCACAACAAAATTCTACTAACGTAGCACCAAATACGGATGAACTTTATTGGAAAGTTCTTTCAACTGGTTTCTCACCACAGGGTGATTTTGACAGCAACGAAGTATACGAACCAGGAAATCTTGTCAAGTATGGTGGTAATGCTTATTCATGTAAACTTACTACAACTCCCGAGTCTTACACTATCGCCACTATCAGTGGTGATGGCAGTGAAGTAACAGTTGTATTTGATGCTGCTCAACCTGCCGCACCATTTGGTGTTGGTGATTTAGTAACACTTTCCGGAACATCTGCTGCTCAATACAATACAACATTCCGCGTCAAGTTATCTACGACTACCGGATTTACGATTGAAAGTACTGAGACTGCTGGTGCTACTGGCGGTACTATTGATTATATCCCATATCCAACTAATACAAGATTCTGGGATCTAGTTCTTGAGGGTCTAAACTGGAACGCTGCATGGAATAATGGTGCAGTTTATCAACTAGGTGATGTCGTTAACAGAAACGGTAACTCTTACGTTTGTATTAGATCTAACACTACTGGTGCAACAACTGCTCCGGAACTTGATACTACTGCAGTTTATTGGAACTACGTCTCTCAAGGTGGTGACGCTGCTCAGGTACTACAAGAGACTGGTGACCTTCTATATCAATCTGCATCTGGTATTAACAGAATTGCTCTACCAGCAAACCCAAATACTGCAACTGCAGCAGAACTTAAAGAAGCAAGCGGTCAGATTCTGACTGTTGGAGGTTCACCTATTCTACCAAGATGGGAATCCAATAATGTATCAAATGCTGTTTACTACGTAACCAAAGAAGGTTCCGATTCAAATAGCGGCAGATCAATCTCTAGAGCATTTGGTAGTTTACGTTATGCTTGTGATACTATTGCTGCTTTAACTGGTGCAGACGCACCCAGTGCAACAAATCCTATTGCAATTTACCTCAAAGCAGGTGTCTACGAAGAAACTCTTCCGATTATAGTTCCTGATCACGTTTCTTTGGTTGGTGATAACCTAAGAACTTCAAAAGTTAAACCAAAATCAGGTTTTAATTCTACTACTCAAAATCTAGTTCTTTCTCAAGCAGCAGATTCTTTCCAGTATGGAGATGTTGTTTCCAACTCAGTTGGAACTAAGACTGCTAGAATTTTAGAGTCTCAAACAAATACTATTACTATCCAACAGGTTACTGGTGGTGCTTGGAATACAGCAGACAAATGGACAAACACTATTTCCAATTCATCTGTTGATGCTGCAAATCTTCTAACTTCAAACAAAACTTTCCTTGCTCACGAAGCATACTACAAATTTACTGTAGATCAAAGTGCAAGTCCTACTGGTGCTGGTGCTGATGTCCGCACAAGATTGGAAGAGTTTGTTGTAGAACTTGCTGCTCAAGTAAGATCTGGTGGTAATGATAGAGTTCATGCTTTCGCAACTGCTGTTATTGGTGGTGGTGCTGGTGCTATTACTACAGTTGCCGCAGAAGATCAAGTTCTATTAGGTATCATCAGAGATGCTGGAATTAAAGTAGTTAATAATGAAACAGTAGGAGGGACAACTGGTAATGTCATTAATCAAGTAATTGATAATACAATTACTAATGATCCTGGAAACTGTGCAACTCAAACTGCTGCAATCCAAACTCTTTGTGATATGGCAACTGCTGGAATCAATAATGGTTCCATGTTAGTTGCATCTAATGATGAAGCATACAAGTCTATCACGACTGCTGCTGGTATTCCTAACCAGGAAGCCACAATGTTCTTCCTGTCTACTGCAAATACCATTAAAGATATGGTATTTGAAGGCATGTCTGGATTTGTTCCTTATGCTCCAGATGATAAGAACACAGATCATGGAACGCTTAAAGGTGTATACTTCAGACTTAATCCAAATTCACCGATTACTAAGTCACCTTATGTTCAAAACTGTGCCGCCATTGGTGGTGCTTCTGTAGGTGTTGTACTTGATGGTGGTACTCACGAACACTTTGATAACACCTCAACTAAGTCAAACAAGTCAATGGTGTTTGACTCCTATACCCAAATCCTTGATGGTGGTATTGGTTTCTATGTAACTAGAGGTGCTTCAACTGAGATTGTATCTTGCTTCACGTATTATAATCACATTTCATACACCTCTACAAGAGGTGGTAGAATTCGTGGTGTTTCTGGTAACTCCTCTTATGGTAAGTATGGTGCAGTTGCTAGAGGATTTGATGCTAATGAAGCTACCATTGATGGTAAAATCAAAGGTGGTCGTCTAGAAATTGATCCTTCTGGTGCTAAAGATGGCGGATTTACTCCGGGTGAAAGAATCATTGGTGGTACTTCAGGTGCAGTTGGTGAGTTGATCAGCGATCAGTCACCTTCAGGTTACCTTTACTACTTCCCAATTACAGGAACCTTTGTACAAGGTGAAGTAATTACAGGACAAATTTCATCTGCATATATTACCCTCGTTAATAATACTGATGCAGTTACCGGACAAAAAGGTTTTGTTCTTACGGTTGTTGATCTTACATCTGCTCCTGACCAGGGTGGTTCTGTTGAACTGCAGGATAATGGGGTTAATGATGACGCTGGTTCATACGTTATCTCCAACTCCAGCTATACTGCTCCAGATGGTAGAGGTTCTCTAACAGTCAACAGAGGCGCTCTAGGATCAACTGCAGCAACGCATAATGGTACTACTAGTGTAACACACTATCCAGAGAACGCAACTGCTGTATCAACCACTTTGAGTGGTGCTATCAACTCTACCTCAACAGGTACTGAAGCAGCACCATACATCATGGGTGTTGCAAGCGTTACTGGAATGATTGCAAACGGTTATGTTGTTGTTAACCAGGAACTCTTCAAGGTTGTAGCAATTATCGCTGCAGACCAAATTGAAGTTGCTAGGGCACAAGATGGAACTGTTGCACAAAACCACGCACAAGGTGATGCAGTAACCATTTATCAAACTAAGGTTACTTCACAAGATGAACTAATTGAAGATTCTACAGATACACAAACCTTCCTACGTATCAAACGTGCGGATCTCAACTTTGAAGCAAATGATTATATTAAAGTTGATAATGAATTCTTCCTTGTCTCTACAGTAACTGCTGATACTACTGGTATTACTACGTTACTATTTGCGGACGAGAAAGTAATTGCTGCTGGCGATGGTCAAGACTTCAAGATTCGTTATCGTTATTCTCAAGTTAGATTAACTGCACACGATTTCCTAGACGTTGGTACTGGAAGCAAAGCGAATACAAATTGGCCTGGTCTTCCTCTATCACCAAATGTTCCTTCACAGGAAACTGACGAATCACGTCCTGGTCGTGTTTACTACGTATCTACTGACCAAGATGGTAACTTCGCAGTTGGTAAGTACTTTAGAGTTGAGCAGGCAACTGGTAAAGCAACTCTAGATGCTTCTGCGTTTGACCTATCTGGTCTATCAAGTTTGAGACTTGGTTCTATCGGTGCTCAGTTGGGTGCTGCTATTAACGAATTCTCAACTGATGGCACGATGGCGCAGAACAGTAACGAGAAAGTTCCTACTCAGGCAGCAGTCGTTACTTATGTCAGCACATTGAATTCAGTTAGTTCTGACTTTACAGTTGGAGGAAACTTAACGGTTAAAGGAACTACAACTTCGGTTAATTCCGTTACTGTTACTTCCAAAGATCGTAACATTGAACTCGGTACAGTTGCTTCTGGTAGTTTTACTGGTGATATCAGTGCCGGTTCAACTGACATCACGAATGTAAGTGATACCACTAACCTAGCACCTGGTGTTGCTGTTGGATTAACGTCCGGTGGCGGTACAGTCACTATGTCTGGTACATATACAGTTTCTGCTATTAATGGAAATACAGTTACATTAAGTGCTGTATTCCAAGGTAGTGGTAGTGCAACTGGTACTGTATTCAGTGCTGGTGGACCTTCCGATATCACTGGAGACGGTGGTGGTATTACCGTAAAAGCTGGTAACGACAAGACTATTTCTTGGTCAGCATCTGGTGATAAGTGGGTTCTTTCAGAGCATGTTGATATTGCTGCTTCTAAGGAATATCACGTTGGGGGAACCGCAGTTCTAACTGAAACTTCAGTACTGGGTAAATCATTTGACAATGATGTTACTCTTGCTGGTGGATCTGCTGATGATATATCAGTTCCAACTCAGTTGGCAGTTAAGACATACGTTGACAGAAAGGTAGATGAAGTAACCGCTGTTGGTTATTTTATTGCCGCAATGTAATTATAAATAATAATCATAACACCATAAGCAAGATCTAACAAGGAGCATTAACATGGCGTCAGGAGTATATGCAAAGGTGGACGTTGCGTCCGCCTCAACTTGGGAAACTTTAGTTCCCGTAGCAAGTACAGGTAAAACAAAAGTATGTACAGTAAATGTATGTAATAGAACTTCAAGTAATATTACTATCAGACTTGCATTAGCAGCTACCACAACTGTAGCAAATGCTGATCACATTGAATATGGTGTTACTTTACCAGCAAACGGTGTTCTTGAAAGAACAGGTATTGTTGTTGATGAAACAAACGCCGTTCAAATTTGGTCATCTGCAACCGGAATTTCTGCAGTAGCATACGGTATTGACGGAAACGCTTGATAATTCTGAACAGTTACTATAATAGGACAAATTAATGGCTCGCAAGTTAACAACCGCAACGGTTGCATCCCAACAAAAAACGATAAATCCGTATTCACAACCGTGTTTCACGACTTATGCTTTAAACCATTCTCATGGTGGGGGTTACTATCAATACGACCATAATTTTAATATTGTGGCGGCGGATTTTGGTACAGGAGACAGCAGTGGTTATGGGTCATGGAGAACTTATACGACATCTGCTACTGAATTTTTTGAATCTAGTAGCAGTTATAATAGTACCCAAACTAATAGTAACGCATCTTCCAATGCTGGTTGGAATTGTTGCCATACTCCTATGGTAGGATATTTGGGACATTTGTCTCATAGTTCTGCTGGTTCTGGTGCTGGTAGCATGGGCGGTTGGGTCATGGCTGGTCGCGATAATGGAGCAAGTTATAGATCTTACGGTTTTAGAGATGTTTGTCCTATTGTAAATGAAACACATCAAGATTATGCAATTTTCAGCAGTGAAAGTGGGAATAATGTACCCACCTTAATGTTCTTGAAGAGATCTGCAACTGAATATTATAATATGAGGTTTAATGGTAGGTATGCACAGCAGACTACCCTGCCTAGAAATTATACCAATAGAGAGGGTAGCACAGAAGATTTTTATGCAACTCATGGCGGTTGTTGCTACAACAAAAAAACAAATAAGTTTCTAGTGATGTTTAGCACTAGTAGTGGTCGGTTCAAACCCGTTGTTTATAACAACGTTCCTGATTTGCGAGAGTTTGCACATAAAAACTCTAAAGCATATAGTGAATCTATGTCTGCTCAGAGCGAGGGAAATAGTAATAGCAGTCTTCACGAATACTTTAATAACTCTGCAAACATTACTGAGTATCAACAGATAGAAACCTGGACTACTTATAATAATGCAGGTAGTATGGAAGAATCTAGATTTAGACCAGTTCCATTCTTATGTGATAATGGAGATATTGTAGTCTTCGTTCATTATAGCGGTGGTGTTAATTTCTGGAGATGGAAAGGATCTGATCAACAACATGATCAGAGACAGACTGACACTCAATTATCTCAGAACGGACATTATCACCATACAATGTCTTGGACTACCTTGTATGGTTACGAGCAAGGCAGACAGTTTGGATCTAGATGGCAAGTTTCAAGTGATGGTAAGTTTGCTTGGGCATACTGTGCCGCATATTATTATGGAGCAGGTGTTTATATGATGATGATCAGAATTTCGGACGGAAAACTTCTCAGGTATCAAATCAATGATAGTGGTGATGGAAGACAACCTTTCCCGCTTGGACCAAACTCAATGGGTTGGGGTAAAACGGCGAATGGTGATGGTGGCGCTGGAATGAGAATTGGATCAATTGATCTTAAATACGAAATGGATAACCGCACTTACGGAGAAAATGTATCTCTGGATAGTACTCTTATGACATATGCCTTTGAATGCGGTCCTTATAGTACGACTTATCCATGTATAATTCCAGCAAAATATGATACTTCATTATTTTGCTCAGAACCAAACATGCCTAACATTTCGGAGTTATAAAAAATGTCATTTATTGTATATAACAAATTAGATAACCATGCTATTGGTGTGTATGACACCGAACTAAAAGCACAAAGTAATGTAGGTCTAGATGATCCTGCATTAACAATTATTGAATACGAATGGAAAGAAACTGATTATCTTGTTTCCATAAAGTTAAATGCTGATGGTGTCACACTCTCAAATAAATTTCCTGGTAAAACCATTGAAGAGCAAAAAAGTTTAATTGAAGCTGAAGATGCATCTAAACGTTTTACAAACCAAGTAGCATTTAAGACAGAAAAAATTAAAATGGATGCTGCTGATAAGATCAGAGAATTAAAATGGAAACTAACTAGAGCAAGAGATAATGATTTAGTTAATGGTAACTCTGATAGTACAACAGCAGTACTTTCAGAAATAGATGCTATTAGAATTAAATCTAATGAAGCAGAAGTTTTATTGGGTACTTTAACTACAGAAGAAGATGTAGTAGCATTCAACGTTGAAGAACAATTCAACTAAATAGGTTAGATTGAGACCGTAAAAATTCTGAGTAACACAAATGGCAAGAAGTATCACAACAAAACCTGCGACGGTAAAATCAAAAGTTCAGGATCCGTATTCGCAACCATGTTTTTCGGTTTATGCCTGTGAACATAGTGTACATGGTGGTGGATGGATCCTTTTTGATCATAACATAGAACCTATTGCAAAATATGTGGGTGATGGAAACTATCATCACAACCAATTTAGAACATATACTTCTTATGCTCCTGAATTTTTTAATAATTTTGCTAGTAGTCAGTATATGGAAACTACTGGTCATGCAAGTTCTTCCACAGATCGTGGTTCAAATACATGTAATGTTGGTTACTTAGGACATCAAGGACACCTCAGTGTTACTGAGTATACTAAAACTTCAGGTTATTTAAGAGGTTGGCCTGCAGCGCAAAGTTATACACCATATGGTTTTAGAGATGTTAATAGCATTGTAGGTGATATTAATCAAGATTGGGCATGGTTCTCTAACAAAGATGGATCTGCTAGTAATACAAGAATGCATTTCGGTCAAAGAAATACAGTAAAATATTATAATTTGTGGAATCTTAGTGGATCTAATTTTATTAATATTCCTCTTGTTAGTGCATCAGGTCCTAGTAATAGCAATACTACAGATGAGCGTATGTATGGCAGTAGCTGTATTAATGTAGCGGCTAAAAAAGTTGTTGTGATGCAAACTGATGGTAGTGGGTATAAGCAACCAATTGTTTATAATGATTTTGGTGTTGACATGAGAGCACTATCTTTGTCGGGTAGTTATTACAGCGGAACTGATGATGCAACAGCATCCAAATCCCCTAGTGATTCAAAAATTTATCAAGCATTTGCATCTGCAAATGCAACTCCGTATGATAAAGCTAGCTCACGTGCTTACGGGTCTTATTCTGGTGCTATTGAGGCAAGAGATAGATGCCAAACTTGTATTACTGATGACGGACAGGTATATACATTCACGATGACTCCCAGCAATGGTGCGATCTTAGAGCATTGGAATAGTAGTGGTGTTTATTCGGGTATTCTATGGAATCCAACTTACACTACTTCGTATGGTTATGAGCAAGGAACTAGATTTGGATCTAGATGGCAAGTTTCAAGTGATGGTCAGTATTGGTGGTCATATTGTCCAATGTATTACTATGGATCAGGAATTGCTTTCGTAGTTGTACGAATCAGTGATGGTAAGTACTTAAAGTTTAGTACTAATGACTCTAGTTATGGAAGATCTCTTGCTCCTTTAGGTAAGAACAAAATGATCTGGACTACGGATCAAAATAAAGACAATCCTGGTACATATTTTAAAATTATTGATTTTGATTATGAATTTATGAGAAGATCTAGTGGTGATAATATTAATGATTGGGATAGTAACAAGAGTGCTTACTTACTTGATACTCCAGGAAACAGTACAGGATATCCATTCCTGATTCCATCAATGTATAATACATCGCTGTTCTCAACTCAACTAGAATCAAACCAAGATTAAAAATATAAATAACAATAAACAAAAGTAGTCAAATGGCATTTATTTATTTTACTAAAGGTCCAAATTCAGAACTTTGTCCTGTTAGAATATTTGAAGGTAGCAATCCTTTTGATGGGGAAGAATTGCCATCTGGCGAATATTGTATAGAATATGATTATGATAAAACTACAGAAGAATTTGATAGTTTAACATTAAATTCTGATAAAACTGCAGTTGTTAATAGATTCCCAGGCAAAACCTTAGAAGAACAAAGAGTTCTTTTAGTAGAAGAAATAGATGCGTATCGTAGAGATCAACGTAGAAAAGATAAAGTCAATAGAATTAAATCATTTATTGCTAATGTTATTGAACCTATTGAATGGAGAGCAGATAGAGCAAAAGATCTAGATTTTCTAGAAGGTGAAAGTGTAACTACTAGGCAAAAAAAAGTTGCTGTATATAGAAAAGCAGCACGTGATGCTAACAATGCTCATGAAGATTTACTAAATTCTCTTACTACGGATGAAGAAGTTGAAGCATTTGATCCTGATTGGACTAAAGAATTTCATGCAGCAAATCCGATTGATTTCTGATCATCATTAGGAATTATAAATACCCTTAGGAAACTAGGGGTATTTTTTTATGGCTCAACCTTCTAGCAGGTCCGAGCTAAGGGACTATTGTTTAAGACAATTAGGGTTCCCAGTTCTAGAGATCAATATAGATGACGATCAAGTTGACGATGCTATTGATGATGCATTGCAATATTATCGTGAGCGTCACTATGATGGTGTTGAAAGAATGTACCTCAAGCACCAGTTTACTGATGATGATATAACAAGGTTTACATCAGAAGATGAAACAGTTTCTACTGCTGCTCCGGATGCAGCAACTTGGGAGAATAGAAAAAATTACTTAGAAGTTCCTGATCATATATTTGGTATCAGTAAAGTATATGGTATCAGTTCAAACTTTGTAAGAAATAATATGTTTGGTATGAGCAACCAGTATTATTTGATGGATTTGTTTTCAAATGCATCAGGTACAGGTCTTGCTTTTGGTGGTTTTGATATGGTCAACTACTACATGATAAAGCAACATTTTGAAAATATTGATATGATTATCAATACTGGTTCATTAATTTCATATAGATTTAATTGTAGACAGGATCGTTTATATATTGATATTGATCCAAAAAGAGTTATGAAAGACGAGTGGGTACTTATTGATTGTTTTAGAGCACTTGATCCAGAAACGTTTACTCAAGTGTATAACGATCCTTTCATTAAAAAATATTCTACCGCATTAATTAAAAGACAGTGGGGTCAGAACCTTATTAAATTTAATGGCATTCAACTTCCGGGTGGTGTCAGCATGAATGGTAGGCAACTATATGACGATGCAGAAAAAGAAATTGCTGCTTTAATGGAAAAATCTAGCAGTACATATGAACTTCCACCAATGGATATGATCGGATGAAAAAGGTATACTTCCCACAATACGGTGGTAATAAAACCGAACAGAATCTTGTACAAGATTTAGTAGACGAGCAAATCAAATTGTTCGGTGCTGATGTTTATTACGTTCCTAGGGTTCAAATTAAAGATAAAACTTTAGGAGAAGTTATTCAATCAGAATTCAATCAAAGTTATATGATTGAAATGATGCTGGTTAATGTTGAGGGATTTGGAGCAGGCAATGAATTTGTTAGTAAGTTTGGTTTAAGAATTACTGACGAAATTACATTTGTTGTTTCTAGAAGAAGGTGGGAACAATCTGCAAATCCTGCAATGAATTTAGCAGTAGATGGTAGACCGAACGAAGGAGATCTAATATATTTTCCATTGACAGAAGATACTTACGAAATCAAGTATGTTGAAAGAGAACAACCATTCTTCCAATTGGGCAAACAGTATTTTTATGTTCTTACTGCTGAACTCTACGAGCAAGGAGCAGACAAGTTTGACACAGGGATTGACGAAATTGACGATATTGAAAGAGATTTCAGTAACATCACAACCCTTAATCTTGGTCTTACTACCAGACAGCAAGCAACTGGAACAGTTACCGTTGATTCTAGCGGCAGTATATCTGGAGCAACTGTAACTCTTGCAGGAACTGGTTACAACACATCACCTTCCATAAGTATTACTGGCGGAGGAGGAGCAGGTGGTATTATTGAATCTACTATTGAAGATGGTGGTGTAGTGTCACTATCAATCGTTGGTGGAGGAACGGGATATGATCCTGCAAACCCACCTACCATATCTATTGATGCTCCACCTCAAGCGGTTCAATTTATTAAAGATGAGCATGTTGTCATTGGAGGAATGGTACAGCAAAGTGGTAGTAGAACTTGGACTTCATCTAACAGTGTAATTGAAGTAACTGCTCTTGGTGGATTTGATCCAAACTATGCAACTACTACTCAGAAAAAATACTACTACTGGAAATTTGAAGATAGTAGAATCTCTTACGTTTACACATTTAACGGTACGGATACAACAACCGTACCGGGACATTTTTATTACGACTCAGTAAATCTTAAATACGTAATTAATGCTTATACAGATACTACTACCAGTGGTCAAAGAGCACAGATGTTTGACTTAGATAGTGCAACAATTGCTGAGGTAGCAGATTGGAATGGAGTTGATTATACCCTAGAGGTAATGAATCGTACTGGCAATTTCTTAGATGGAGATCTCATCAGAGGTGTTGAGTCTAATGCGATATATACACTAGGAACATTCTCAACAATTAATAACACAAGCACTGAGTTTGATCAGAATCAATCAATTGAAGATGGTGCGGATAATATTATTGATTGGGGCGAAAGAAACCCATTCGGTGAGTTTGGTAATTTTACAGGTAGCTTCTAATGTTAGGAACACAATTTTATAACGAAGCGGTTAGAAAAACAGTAATCGCTTTTGGAACATTATTCAATAATATTGAATTGAAAAAAACTGTTGATGGTCAGGTACTGGAAACTGAAAAAGTTCCTCTTGCTTATGGACCTAAACAAAAATTCTTGTATAGACTTCAGGGTAACCCTTCTGATGGTAGAAAGGTAGCGATTACTTTACCAAGAATGTACTTTGAAATGTCAAGTATTGATTATGACAGTGCAAGAAAAACAGCAGCTACTCAAAAATATAAAACTGTTATTGCAGATAACGGAGAAGAAGTAAGAACTCAATATGTTCCTGTACCATATAACATTGGATTTGAAGTTGGGATTATTGCAAAATCTCAAGACGATGGACTACAAATTCTAGAACAAATTTTACCATTTTTTCAACCATCATTAAATGTGAGTATTAAATTTATTCCTGACATGGATGAAATTAGAGATGTTGCTTTTGTTCTTAACAGTGTAAACTTTGAGGATGATTGGGAAGAAGACTTTACTACAAGAAGATCTATTACATATACTCTATCATTTACTGCGAAGTCTTACATCTATGGTCCTTACACCAAGGCAGATGTTATTCGTAAGGCACGTGTCATTGAGACCATTGGAGATCTTAATGTTAACAAGAGACACGTTGAATTGTCATACACTCCTAAAGCAACAGTTGATTATAATCAAGATGGACAAGTTGATGCTGCTGATGATCAGTTTGTAGTCTCCACAGATGATTTTGGATTCAATGAAGGGATGGAATTCTTATGAGTAACCTAGAAGAAAATATGGAAGATGTCCTCAACATTAGTGCTGAACCTGTTGAGGAATCAAAACCATGTAAACCGCAACCACCTAAAGTTGACGAAGATGATCGGGAAAAAGATTACCGATATACCAGAGGAGAACTATACTCACTCATAGATCAAGGTCAGGAGGCGGTCAGAGGTGCGTTAGAGGTCGCTCAGGAAAGTGGGCACCCAAGAGCGTATGAAGTTGCTGTAGCGGCAATGAAGCATGTCTCAGACATGACAGAGAAACTTCAAGATCTCCATAAGAAAATGAAAGACTTGGATGAAGATAAAAAAGGACCATCTAAAGTTACCAACAATGCTATGTTTGTAGGTTCTACAGCAGAACTACAAAAGATGCTTAAGGAAATGGGCGGTGGAAAAAGGTAGATAAATACCAGTAATAGAACAATTATTATGATGGAAGATGATTATGATTTTATGGAGGGTATTGATGCTTTCCCTGCATATATCTACAAAACAAAATTTAATTTTGAATTTAATTCTTTTAAAGAAAAGGTAGACAAATATTTAAAAGATTCTAAAATACTATCTACAAAATATGATTGGCAGGATCCTGAAAATGGTGATGCAATTACCGGAGTTCATTTTAATAATATTCCTGATACTTGGGATGTTCCACATAACTGGGATGAGTTTGATAAATTTAATGAATACTTAAAATTTGTAGTTCCCTTTTTAATGCATACATGGTTTCATGCACCTCCATGTAATATGTCAGTTAATGAATCTTGGATTAATGTGCATCGTAAAGGTGGTTTTACTGAAGCACACCATCACCAAAATGCAACTATTTCTGTAGCAGCATACCTAGAAGTTCCAGAAGGTAGTGGAAAACTTTTAATTGAGAATCCATTAAAACCCTATAAGTGTTCGGAACCTCTTGGAGATCTAGATCTTCTATGGGGTCCAATTGAAGTAGAAACAAATGATGTTTTATTTTTTCCTGGTTGGGTAACTCACAAAACGGAAAAAAATAAAACAGATAATCCTAGATATGTACTATCAACAAATTTAACACATCTACCTAATTACGATGGTTTAGATAACTGGAATTATGTTGGAAGAAAAAATAAATAAACATAAATTATTTGTATAACCTGCGTTATGACGATGAGACTAAATGCCTGCGACATTTACCGTTTAGAAAAAGCATGTAAAATGTACCAAGAACAAACTGGTTCGGAATATATGTGGGATCAATATGAAAATTTAATTGAAAAAATATATTACTATAAAGAGGAGTACTGTCCAGATCAAATCTGTGAAGTCACGAACTCATAACAAATGGTGAGTATAATCACGCACATATATTATAGATAGTGGAGTTACATAATGCCCATAGTGGAGTTACATAATGCCCAAAGATTACGTAACTAAACAAGAGTGTCAGGAGATGATTGATGACGCAATTCGTAAACACAACCGGAATGCTGGAATTATTTCTATGTGTGTGGGTTGGGTTGTTCTCGCTCTTTTTGCTGAAGGTCTCCTCAGGCTCATAGGAGTTATTCCCCCACTATTACCTTGGTTAAAAATTACATTGTAAAATTATGAAAGTTGGAATGATTGGGTTAGGTCGTACTGGTGAAGGTATGTCCCGCCGTATGATTGAAAAAGGAATTGAAGTTTGGGGTTACAGTAGTACCAACTATGAGAATGCCTGTGGACAGTATGAAGCAGGATACCTTAGTGGATGTGTAACTTCATTAGAGTATCTTGTCCGAGCAGTTAAATCTGACGGTAAGAAATATACTAGTGCTGGTAAGGTTCCTGGAATTTTTCAAATGACATGTCCCGAGCAAAAAGCAGAAGACACACTTGATGAGTTGCTTCCTTTACTTGAGGAGGGTGATATTATTATTGATCATAGTACCAGTGACATCTCAAAATGTCAGGAACTAGAAAAGTATTGTAGCAAGTTAGGTATCTCATATATCTTCTCTGGAGTATATGGAGCGACCTATGCTGTTAATGCATGTTCTAAAATTTTCCAATCGCTATCACCAGGTAATGTCACACGAATTTGATTACGTTGAAGCACCTGTAGAAGGTGAAGTTGATAAATGGGGGTTTACAATTAAACCCTCTATTAGTGATGATGAATTAATTCTTATGTGTCTAAGGAATGCTCCTTGTGGGTCTGATAGAAAGCAAACCCAAAAATTGATTCAACAATATGAAACCACATATTAAATCAAGATATAGTTTTGCTATGTCATCGTTTGCAAGATTATATGGTGTTCGTCACGTCAATTCATGTGATCAAATACATAGGTTTTGTATGGAGTGGGCTGAGGGAGGTGAGACTCCACCCTTAACAAAGCTCACTAAAGTTGACTTTTACTTTAGGGATATATGGACAGGCAAATTACAAAATTAAAAGAAGAAATTTACGCACTCAAAAAAGAAAATAAAAATTTAAAACTACAATTGATATCATTAGATAAAGGACATTGGGAATTTGAAAACTGGACACATCCAAATTCTTGTCTACACAATAAAGATCCTTGGATAACTTGGAAGGAATAAAATGAGTGCTTTATTTGTTTTCGGATTTATTTCACTATTATGTTTCACTTTACATATTACTTGGCCATTGCCATACAGAAAATGAAATTTGAACTTACTATGGAGGATTACACTATCATCCTCAATGCATTACACTACTACAAGAAAGTTGAGAAGCAAGGAAACTTTCAACAGTATAATAAAGATCGCATTAATGAATTGAGAGATAAGATGGCATATCAATTAATTCCTAGCGCAGAAAGTTGGAGATGAATTTGATATTAAGACCTTTAGATAATCCATCTGATCCAGTATGGTCGGTGATTATTATGACAATCCTTGTGGTATCTATGGCAGTTTATAGCATCATATACATACTAGGAATAGATAAGAGAGAATCTCATGGGAGCATTGACACCACCGAGCAGGAAGAGCTGCTACAACTTCCGAGTGACGGAGATCAATCGTGTCCTTGATGGTGATACTATTGATGTCACTATTGACCTCGGGTTTGATCTATACAAGAAAGAAAGAGTTAGAGTTGCAGGAGTTGATACGCCAGAGAAGAGAACCAGAAACCTAGAGGAGAAAGCACTTGGAATTGAAGCAACCAACTGGCTCAAAGAAAAACTGGAAGGTACGTTGGCTGGTGATGATGAGTTGTCTGTTAGGACTGAACTTGTTGGTGGGACTGGCAAATACGGGCGTCTTCTGGGTTGGCTTTACATTGGGGACGGAGACGTGTCGCTTAACGAACAAATGATTGAGGAGGGTTACGCTCATGCATATGACGGAGGAACAAAAAACATGGACCTTGAAGCACTCAGAGAAATCAGAAGAGCACGGGGCACGATGGTGTAGAAGTGCTGTGTGTGGATCCTCACCTTTTATCCCTAATTCAGAATTTGAAGGAGAAAATTGCGAATTAACCTGTAACGTAAACAAATGAACCCTCAAGAAAATGAATGGTATTGTACTATGACATTAGGGATAGATGAAGTCCGATGTCTGTATGACCACTATGATTATTCTATTAAGATGTGGCCAGGTTCCCCTGCACGTCCTGCTGAAGAACAAGTTCTTCTGGATATAATGAAGAAAAGAATGTTTGCTATGATGGCAGAATACAATTTTACGGAAATGTAGATAATACATAAATTGTTAGCATTTTTTACACAATTTTCCCCTACATAGTCCTATAATACTTTGTAGCGTAGTGTAACACAATGCTCGGACTCTATGTATTAATCACTTGTTTTATTCTACTTGTAGCATATGCAGGTATGGAAGAAACGGTGCGTCTATTTGCTTACATTGATCTAGTAATTAGATATCAATGGATTAAATTTAAAATGTTTATGATGAGACGTAAATTAGAACAACAACTGATAAAGGATCTGCCCAACTTCAACAAACTATCAAAGGAATTAAAAGATGACCAACGATAAGGAACTGTCTAGTCTCAAACTTGAGAGAAAAGAATGTCCTAAATGTGGCGCTACTTGGATTAATGGCAAGCATGTCTTTAGAGGCACTGCTGCATCATATGACAAGAGTGAATTAGACCTTGCTGGTCTTGTTTGCAACAAACTAGGTGACGAGCAATGCATCAATCCTATGAAAGGAAAGGATGGTGGAACTAGCTGGGAATACAGGTCTGGATACATTGATGGTGTCTATGCCTCAAAGAAAAAATCAATGGAAGATATGCGCGATCAATTCGGAGACCTATAAATAGTAGTGGTGAACTAGTATTTTATTGTGTCTAGTAATGATGTATACTTGGGTAATCCCAACCTTAAAAAGGCGGGAACCCCAATACAGTTTACAAAAAAGCAAATTGATGAGTGGATCAGATGTAAGAATGATCCTATCTACTTTGCAATGAATTACATTAAAATCATTTCTCTTGATGAGGGTTTGATACCTTTCAAGATGTATGATTTTCAAAAGAAAATTTTAAATGATTTTCATAATAACAGGTTTAACATTGCAAAACTTCCTAGACAAACTGGCAAATCAACCACGGTTGTTGCTTATCTACTTTATTATGCTATCTTTTACGACAGTGTTAACATTGGTATTTTGGCTAACAAGGCATCTACCGCTAGAGAACTTCTAGGAAGATTGCAATTAGCATACGAGAACTTACCAAAATGGATGCAACATGGTATTCTTGTATGGAACAAAGGTAACGTAGAGTTAGAGAATGGCAGTAAGATATTGGCAGCTTCTACATCTGCAAGTGCTGTCCGAGGCATGTCGTTTAACATCCTCTTCCTTGACGAATTCGCATTCGTTCCAAACCATGTTGCGGAGCAATTCTTTGCCTCTGTTTATCCTACTATTACTTCTGGTAAATCAACGAAGGTAATTATTATCTCAACGCCTAACGGCATGAATCACTTCTACAAGATGTGGGAGGATGCCAGTAGGGGTAGAAATGATTATACTACAAATGAAGTTCACTGGTCTCAAGTACCTGGTAGAGATGCTAAGTGGAAAGAAGAGACAATTAAGAATACATCCCCAAGACAGTTTGCACAAGAGTTTGAGTGCGACTTCCTCGGATCTGCTGATACTTTAATTAGTCCATCAAAATTACAAAATATACCATTCCACGATCCTATTGCAAGCAATGCAGGACTTGATGTTTATACGAGAGCAGAAAAAGATCACGAATATATTATTACTGTTGATGTTGCCCGAGGTATCGGTGGTGACTACAGTGCTTTCCTCGTGTTTGATATCACCACGATGCCGTATCAGATCGTTGCAAAATACAGAAATAATGAGATTAAACCTATACTGTTTCCCTCAGTAATTTTTCAAGTTTGTAAAGAATATAATAATCCATATGTTCTAGTAGAAGTAAATGATATTGGAGATGGTATTGCTTCCACTCTCAATTATGATCTTGAATATCCTAACGTACTTATGTGTGCGATGCGTGGTAGAGCAGGTCAAGTCGTGGGGCAAGGATTCTCAGGAAACAAAACTCAACTAGGTGTTAAGATGAGTGTGACCGTTAAGAAAATCGGTTGCTCTAATCTTAAAGCTATTATTGAAGAAGACAAGTTATTGTTTAATGACTTCCAGATCTTCCAAGAACTCACTACATTTGTACAGAAGAAACAAGCGTGGGAAGCAGACGAGGGATATCATGATGACCTTGTTATGTGTATGGTATTGTTTGCATGGTTAGTCATGCAAGAATACTTCAAAGAAATGACAGATCAAGATGTCAGGAGAAGAATTTATGATGAACAAAGAAATCAAATTGACCAAGACATGGCTCCTTTTGGGTTTATTGATGACGGTTTGGGTGATGATACCTTCGTGGACGAAGAAGGAACCGTTTGGCAGTATGGAACGACACAGGAAGAAGTTGGATACATGTGGAACTACTAATGAATATAGAAGATCAATTCTCTCTAGACCATCTGATATTTACAGAAAGGAAATGTAGGTCGTGTGGTGTAACTAAAGAATTGATTAATGATTTCTATAAAACTAGAAAAAATAGAACTACTCCATCAGCATATTCATACGAATGTAAAGACTGCACTAAGATTAGAGTATTAAAAACAAGAAAAATAGATAGTAACAGGTGGGAGTATCCAGACTGGTAGTAAGTTCATGCATGGTTTCCCCTCTGAAGAACCTGGTTTAGATAAATAATTTCAGGTAAAATCGGAATTTCTAAGGAGATAAAAGATGGCAAGTCAAGTCTCGCCTGGTGTTATTTTAAGAGAACGCGACCTTACTAATGTTACCATTGTAGGCAGCTCAACTCTAACAGCAGCTTTAGCATCATCATTCCAAAAAGGACCCATCGGAGAAGTTACTCCCATCTCTTCATTGAAAGATTTGGTAGAAACCTTCGGTACTCCTTCGGAATCAAATGCAGAAGACTGGCTCGTTGCGTCTGAGTTTCTAGGATACGGTGGTAGATTAGCAGTAGTTCGTGCAGAAACCAGTGTTCTTAATGCAACATCAGATGGCACAGCAGTTTTAGTAAGAAACGAATCAGATTATCAATCTGGTGTTGGTAGCGCAGAAGCATTCGTAGCAAGAACAGCAGGAACGTGGGGTAACTCACTTAAGGTTGTTGCAGTTGACCGTGGTGCAGATCAGATTTTAACACTGGCATCTGCTCCTGCAACTACAACAGCAAACACTGCATTTACAACTGTAGGTGGTAAAGCAGGTAGAATTTATTCTTTTGATAGTGCAACGAATGAATTAGCAGTTATCCTAGAGAACCCCGGTTCACTTATTACATCAACTGATGTATTTGATGAACCCGGAGATGGTATTGTATCAGCAGTTACATTTGCTGCATATACTGGCGTTGGTTCTCAGAATGGTTCCCACACATCTTCACCATCTGGTGGTACAGGATCTGGGTTACAAGTACAAGCTATCATTGATGTCAATGGAGTTGTTACTTCAGTTACAGTTCAAGCAGGTGGTACTGGATATACACAAGGCGATGTTGTTACAGTACCAGCAGCAGACCTTGGAACTGGTGCAAGTGCAGATCTTTCTGTTACTATTGGTACAGTATCAAATGATAATATTGCAATTTCTTCAGTTAAAGATTGGTACACCAATACTAAAATTACAGGAACTGAATTAACTCTTGGTGCAATTGGTCCTCGTCCTGGTACTTCTGTATATGCATCTTCCAGAGGAATTTCATATGACGAAATTCATATCGCAGTTATTGATACCACTGGTGATGTTTCCGGTGCTGCATCAACTGTACTAGAAAGAATTACATATCTTTCTAAGATGACGGATGCTAAGAGTGCAGAAGGTGCTTCTTTGTACTTCAAAGATATCGTTAATTTACAATCGGAATTTATCTACACAAGTGGAACACTAACCGGTCTTGTAGAACCAACGGCGGCAGGTGGTGCAGAAGCATTCGGACAAGCATCAACTGCATTGACAACTGGAGATAAGTTCCTTCTTGCAGCATTAAACGAATCTACATTATCTGGAGGAGTTGATGATTACTCATATACTCCCGGAGAAGTAAATGCTGCTATGGATCTGTTTGCAGATACAGAAGCAACTGAAACTAACTTCATCCTCATGGGTGGATCTATGGGTTCAGAATCAGACACACTTGCTAAGGCACAGAAATGTGTAGCAGTTGCTGCTCTCCGTAAAGATTGTATCGCATTTGTTTCTCCCCATAAAGGAAATCAAATTGGCAGTGGCGGAACTGCATTGTCATCCTCAGATCAAAGAACTAACACAGTTAATTTCTTCAATACAATTACATCTACTTCATACGCTGTTCTTGATAGCGGTTACAAGTACATGTATGATCGTTTTAATGATAAGTATCGCTATGTTCCTTGCAATGGAGACATTGCTGGTCTTTGTGTTAATACTTCAGAAACAGTTGCTGATTGGATTTCTCCTGCTGGCATGAATCGTGGCGGTCTTCGCAACGTAATTAAACTGGCATTCAATCCAAACAAAGCAGATAGAGACGAACTTTATCAGAACAGAATTAATCCAGTCGTAACCTTCCCAGGTAGCGGTGCTGTATTGTTCGGTGATAAAACTGCTCTTGCTGCACCATCAGCATTTGATAGAATTAATGTTCGCCGTCTCTTCCTTAACGTTGAGAAAAGAGTTGAACAACTTTCTAAGAGTGTTCTTTTTGAAATCAACGATACAACTACTCGCACCTCATTTGCTGGTGCAATCGGTGGTTATCTAGATAACATCGTTGCTGCTCAGGGAATCACTGATTTCCTAGTTGTTTGTGATGAAACCAATAACACCCCTGATGTTATTGACCGCAACGAATTTGTTGCAGAAATCTTCATCAAACCCGCTCGCTCCATCAACTACGTTTCAGTAACGTTTACTGCAACACGAACTGGAGTTTCCTTCAGCGAAGTAGTTGGACGCTGATCATCATTAAATACAACAGTAAGGAGTAACTAGAAAAATGTCAGTAACTAATTCAGTCTCTGGTTTTTTAAACAAAGTAAAACAGGGTGTAAGACCCAATATGTTCAGGGTAGATATTGCATTCCCTGGAGATGATTCAGCAAAGCAGAACCTTGCATCATATATGTGCAAGTCTGCTGCTCTACCAGCATCCAATGTAGGTGTAATTGAAGTTCCTTTCCGTGGGCGCACAGTTAAAATTGCGGGAGACCGCACGTTTGACAATTGGAGTGCTACCTTTATCAATGATGAAGACATGAAAATTCGTGCCTTCTTTGAGGATTGGATGAGACAAATGAACAGTCACGAATCCAATGTAAACGAAGTCATTGATCCTACCGTTTATGGTAAGCATCTCTTCGTTCATCAAATGGAAAAAGATGAGAAAGCTGAAGGTAAGGTTCTAAGAACTTACAAACTTTGGTATGCATTCCCAACATCATCTTCCGCAATTGATCTTGCTTATGATAGCAATGATCAGATTGAAGAGTTCTCAGTTGAATTCCAATATTCATATTGGACTGTTGAGAATGCTGGAGAAGCAGGTATTACGGTTGCCTAAATAATAGGAAGCGTACAGTTGAACAATTATTATGAGTCAGTTATTTGGCTTTCAAATTAATCGTAAGGAGGGACAGAAGGGTCAATCCCCTGTCCCTCCTTCTGCTGACGAGCCAGTCTCTATTGCAGCAGGCGGTTACTTTGGAACGTATGTAGACACAGACGCTAC
>MDTB01228358.1_pt1 | contig 28719 bp, 27 predicted proteins | sample 811161 | NCBI WGS metagenome assembly MDTB01 (sample SAMN05326650, study PRJNA326480) | marine metagenome | isolation source: seawater | place: Mediterranean Sea | collected 2009
TTTAAACCTTCAAACATTAAAGAAAGACTAATTTATTTAGAAGAACAATTAAATCTAGATAATACTAAGAGAAAATTAAAAAGCTATGAAATTGATAGTATGCAGCCAGATTATCAAATGTGACTATTAACTACCTAAGATATCAAAAAAAAATACTCTTAAGCAAAATAAAAGTGAAATTGACCCAAATAACAATCTGACAAAGTCAGTTTTACCTTCTTTATCTTTAAAAGTTAACCCGTGCCATGCAATTAAAGCTGTTATAATTACAAATACAAAGTTCATTTACATTTTAATATTAGTTACTTTTTTTTGTGCCAATAAAACATTTTTTTCATCAAAATTATTTATTAAATATTCAAATTTCTTATGCCAGTTTAATTCTGATTTTAAATTCATAAATACTGAGCCTAATCCAATAGCAGCTCTATCTACCAAAACAAATTCTCTAGGCGGTTTTACTCCTCCATATTTTCTTAGATCTTTTCTAACTTTACCTAATAACTCTTTAGCATATCCTGCTCCCTCATGGTTTTGAATTTTTCTTATTTTATTTTCTAATAAAGGGCCATATAGATACAAAGCCCATATATTTAGGGCATCTACCAAATTAGTATTAAGGTTTTTAAATCCCCAGCTTTTATATGCTTTTGCTGCTTCTTCTTTATTATTATTTACAAGAGCTTTATAAAGTCTAATAACTCCTCCTACAAAATTTGGATTAAATATTCTTATACACCCAAAGTCTAATAGGTTAATTTTTTTTCCTTTGTCATGAATAGTATAATTTCCTGGATGAGGATCACCATGTATAATGCCAAATTTATAAAATGGATAATACCAAGCATCAAATAAATTTTCAGCTATATTATTTCTTACATTTTGATTAGATTTATAAAATTTGTTTAGTCCTTGGCCATTTAACCATTGCATAGTAATTAGTTTATTAGTAGACAGTTCTTTTTTTGGAGTTGGAATTATTATATTTTTGTTATTCTTGAAAATATTTTTATAGATTAAAATATTCCTTATTTCATTAGTGTAGTCTGCTTCCTCATATAGTCTTTCCTTTAACTCTAGATAAATATCTTCTGTATTAATAGTACTTTCTATTTGCTTATAAATTTTAAGTATTAGTTTAAGTTGTTTTAAATCAGCACTTATAGATGAGACCATATCAGGGTATTGCAGCTTGCATGCTAATAATTCTCTCTTATTTTTTTGAATGGCTTGGTGTACTTGACCTAAAGAGGCAGCTTTTAAAGCTTTCTTTTCAAAACTTTCAAATTTACTTGTCCAATTAACTCCTAATTCTGCCCTCATTCTCCTTTTAACAAAAAGCCATCCCATTGACGGAGCCTCAGCTTGCAATAGTGCTAATTTTTTAGCATACTCCTCAGGTATAGCATCAGGTATAGTAGAAAGAATTTGAGCTACCTTCATGATAGGTCCTTTTAAATTACCAAGTAATTGCATAAGTTCTTCAGCATTTTTTTCTTTTTTTGAAAAGCCTAAAAGGTTTTTTGTAGCAACTTTAGCAACAAACCCACCTACTTTGGTACTAACTTTAACTATTCGTTTAGTTTCTTTGCCATAACTTGATTTATCAATTTTAGACATAGTATTAGTTAATTTATTCTGCTGCTAGTTGTCTTTTATTTGAAGCTTTTTTATATTCTTTAGTTTGCGAAGAATATAATCTTTCAAATTTTTTAAAGTTTTTCATTTTTACGTGACCAAAGCCTCTTACTTCATTAAATAAATCAACTAATTTTAAAGATTCACTATAATTGTTATTATTAAGGTTAGTTAGTATTTTACTTATACATAATTCAAGTTTTGAAATTAGCATTTTTTCTTTTTTTCTTTCTAAACTATAACCAAAGATATTTAACGGTGTATTCCTCAAGAATTTTAACCTTTTAAGTATTTTAAATATTAAAAAAATATTCTTTGAAAATAATATTTTCATAGGTTTTTTTGTCTTTCCATGCTTGAGATTTAATATAGGAGGAGATAAATATATACTCATTTTCATATTACCTACAAATGTTTCGTCTAGATACTTTTTAAATCTTCCATCAGTATAAAGCCTAGCCACCTCGAACTCATCTTTATAGGCCATTACTCTAAACAAAGTTTTAACTACAAGCTTTGAAAGCTTTAGGTTTTTAGTTTTAAACTTTTTATCTATATCTAGTACTTTATCAATAACTGACATGAACTTATCGGCATATTTTTTGTTTTGATAATTAATTAAATCAATATACCTTTTTTTAATTAACTCCTCTAAGGTAATTTTTTTATCAAGTGAGTTATTCTTAATTTTATTTTTATCTAGAACAAAATTCAAGTCTTCAGCAGCAATTCTTCCCCAACTAAATGCACTTAAGTTTTCTTCAACACTTATAGCATTAATTTTTATAGCTTCCTCAATAGATTTTTTGCTTAATGGTATTGTTCCCTTTTGATATGCATACCCTACCAAAAATATATTTGAAAGTATAGTATCTCCAAAGAGTGATTTAGCAAGCTCAGAAGCATTTATTTGTTGGATCTCAATTGTATCATTCTTTATTAAACTAGAAGTAAGTGTAGTGCTATATGAAAAATTTGGATCTAATACAAACTGGGATAGAGGTGTTTCATGGTTATTTATTAATGCTATTGTTTTTTTTCTATTAAGTAATTGCCTTACTTCTTTACTAGCTGAAACCACTAAATCACAACCTAATAAAAGATCAGTGGTATTAGGAGAAATCTGTGTTGAAAAAATATTGCCAGGGTCTTTTGCTATTTTAATATGGCTTAATACTGCGCCACCTTTTTGTGCAATTCCGACTTGATCAAGTATAGAAACTCCTTTTTTTTCTATATGAGCTGCCATACCAATTATAGCTCCAATAGTTACTACACCAGTTCCTCCAATTCCAGTCACAAGTATATTATATGATGTATTACATAATTTTGAAGTTTTAGGCACTTTAAGGTTTTCTATTTTTTTTAATGGCACATCTATTTTATTTAAAAATTTCTTCTTTATATTAGCATCTTTAATACTTAGAAAAGAAGGGCAAAAACCATTTGAACAGCTATAATCTTTATTACATGTAGACTGATTTATCTTTCTTTTTACACCATATTCTGTTTTGAGTGGTTCTACTGAAATACAATTAGACTCCATAGAACAATCACCACAACCTTCACATACTAGATGGTTTATGAATATTTTCTTATTTGGGTCTTCCAGTTGACCTCTTTTTCTTCTTCGCCTTTTTTCAGTAGCACAAGTTTGATCATAAATAATGATAGTTACTCCTTTAATTTTTTTAAATTTATTTTGAACAAGCTCTAATTCTTTCCTATCATGAATTGCAGTTCCCTTTGCGATATCTTGATTAATATTATACTTTTCAACTTCGTCTGTAACGATAGCAATTTCTTTAACACCTTCTCCATACAATTGATGAGAAATCTGTGATGTGGTAGGAACACCGTCTACAGGCTGGCCACCCGTCATAGCTACAGCATCATTGTAGAGAATTTTATATGTGATATTTACATTAGCTGCTACAGAGGCTCTAATAGCAAGGGTACCAGAATGATTAAAAGTACCATCTCCTATATTTTGAAAAATATGATCATCTTTGACATATGGTGACATACCTATCCAATTAGTTCCCTCTGCTCCCATATGAGTAAATAAAGCAGTCTTTCTATTCATCCATGCAGCCATAAAGTGGCAACCTATCCCTGCCATAGCTTTGCTATTTTCTGGTACTTTAGTAGAAGTATTATGAGGACAGCCAGAACAAAAATAAGGAGTTCTTTCTATTTTATTCTTATTTTCTTTAATTTTTACATTGCTAAGTTGATTGTTTTGTCTAGAAATATCCACATTACAATTTTTAAGCACTCTTTTAACTATTGTAGTTTCAAGTTCTAATTTATTGATTTCATAGTCGTCCTTTATTAACTTATTATTTTCTTCATCAAATTTACCTATTATTCTTTTAGGCATATCTTTAATATTGTACAAAATATCTTTTAAGTTTGACTCTAAAAAACTTCTTTTTTCTTCTATTACTAAAATTTCTTCCATATTTTTTGCGAAGTTTTTAATCTTTTTATTTTCTAATGGCCAAGTCATTCCTATCTTTAAAACATGAATACCTAACTTTTTAGCAGTATCTTCAGTTATATTTAAAGAAGAAAAGCATTCCATAGTATCTGAATAGGCTTTACCAGTTGCAACTATGCCAATTTTTTTTGAACCTTTATTCCAAATTAATTTATTAATATTATTAGCTTCAGCAAATTTAATAGCAGCAGGAACTTTTAAGTGAGATATTCTTTTTTCTTGATCAAGTATATTATCATTTAATCGAATATGCAGATCATTTTCAATTTTTTTAAGTGCAGGTTTAATAAAGTTAAAGTTAGTTGTATCTATATTTACAGATGCAGTACTATCAATAATACTAGTAATGCACTTCATAGAGACCCACAACCCTGAAAACCTTGATAGTTCCCATCCAAATATACCGAATTCAAGTAAATCATGTAAATTTGACGGGTTTAAGACAGGGATTTGTGCATCAAGCATAGCAAATTCACTCTGGTGAGCAAGTGTAGAGGATTTAGCAGTATGATCATCGCCTAATAAAACCAAAACTCCTCCATTTTTTGAGGTTCCTGCGGAGTTGCCATGTTTAAAAGCATCACCACTTCTATCAACACCAGGACCTTTTCCGTACCAAATAGAAAAAACTCCATCATTAATAGATTCTGAAATTAAGTTAGGCTGTTGACTACCCCATACTGCTGTTGCAGCCAAATCTTCATTTAGTCCAGGAGAAAAGTTTATACTATTTTTTTCTAAATAAACTTTAGCTTGCCATAAAGATTTATCATAATTTCCTAAAGGAGAGCCTCTATAACCTGATATGAAACCAGATGTATTAAGTCCCTTACTATTATCTAATAATTTCTGTATTAAAGGAATTTTAACTAAAACTTGGGTGCCGTTAACAAAAACTCTTCCCTTGTTGACTAAATATTTGTCTTCTAAACTTATATTAAGCATAGTATATATATAACACAGTGTTATTTTATTACAATTATACAAACTATTTGAAAACAATTATATGAAAATATTAATCACAGGAGCAGCAGGTTTTATTGGAAGTCATATTGCCCTAAGATTGTTAAAAAAAAATATAAAAGTAATTGGTTTAGACAATTTAAATGATTATTACAGTGTGGATTTAAAAAAATATAGACTAAAAAATCTTAAAAAATATAAAAATTTTACATTTGTTAAAGCAAACTTAGCTGGAAAAAAAAATCTAGATGAATTAGTTGGTAGAATAAAACTTAATTCAATTTGTCATTTAGCGGCTCAAGCAGGAGTCAGATATTCTATTACTAACCCAAATATCTACTTGCAATATAATATTGATGGATTCTTGAAAATATTGGAGTATTGCAGAAGAAACACAAGTACTAATTTGGTTTATGCATCATCTAGCTCTGTATATGGAGCAAACAAAAAAGTGCCATTCTGTGTTGATGATGACGTTTCAAAACCAGTATCTTTATATGCTGTAACTAAAAGAACAAATGAATTAATGGCAGAAAGTTACTCTAATCTATATGGTTTAAATTCTATAGGATTAAGGTTTTTCACTGTATACGGGCCTTGGGGAAGACCTGATATGGCAATTTGGAAATTTACTAAAGCTATAATGAGTAATAAACCTATAAACGTTTTTAATAAAGGAAAACTAAGTCGAGACTTTACATATATAGATGACATTGTAGATGGTTTAGAGGAAGCGATAAATCTTTCTGGAAAAAAAATGTCAAGTAAACATCAAATATTTAATTTAGGAAATAACTCTCCTGTAGCTTTAGATAAAATGATAGAATTATTAGAGAATATTATAGGAAAAAAAGCTAAAAAAAAATTAGTTTCAATGCAATTAGGAGATGTAAAGAGAACTTTTGCAAACATAGAAAAAAGCAAAAAATATTTAGATTTTTCTCCAAAAGTAAATTTAAAAGAAGGTTTAATTAATTTTGTAGATTGGTATAAAGAATATAATAATATATAATATTATTTTTGATAATTTTTTTTCCACTCATCATAAGGCATAGCATAAACATATTCTTTAGCTTTTTCATAAGATATTTCTTCACCGCTATTTTTAGCAGCTTCTGCATACCATTTAGAAAGACAGTTTCTACAAAATCCTGCTAAATTCATTAAGTCTATATTCTGTACGTTTGTATTTTCTCTTAAATGACTTAATAGTTTTCTTAATACTTCAGCTTCAATTTTATCATTATTACTTTTCAAACTCATTGTATTAGCCTTGACGTGCTTTTAACCTAGGGTTTTTCTTGTTTATTACGATAAGTTTACCTTTTCTTCTAATAAGCCTGCAATCCTTATCTCTTTTTTTTGCACTTTTAAGTGATGCTAAAACTTTCATTTGATATCTCCGATTATTATATATATATATATAACAATAATTTGTCAAAAATAATATATAAATGAGTAAATTAATAAAACTTCATCATAGTGCCTACAGGTGTAAGGATAGTGAAAAGACTAGATCTTTTTATGAAGGTTTTCTTGGTTTAAAATTAGTAAAAGCATTATTAATTAATACTACAAAAACTAAAAGGGAAACCAATGCTTTACATACATTTTATCAGATTAATGATGGTTCTTGCATAGCATTCTTTGAAGAACCAAATAAAAAGTTTAATTTTATAGATCAAAGAGATTTTGACCTACATATAGCTTTTGAAGTTAGCATGCAAGATCTAAATAAAATGTATAGAAAAGGAATTAAATCCAATATTGAAACTAGGGGAATTATTGATCATGGCTTCATTAAATCAATCTATTTTAGGGATCCTAATGGATATGTAATAGAACTAACAAGTCCTACAGAAAAAATAAATTCTATGTCTTATTCAAAAAATATAAAAATCTTAGATGAATGGCAAAAAGATAAATATAAAAACTAAATTTTCCAGATATTTTTGCTTTCATGCATAGCATATTTATTTTTAAAACTCTCTCCTATTCTCAAACATTGATTCCATTTACTCAACCTTTCAGATCTAGAAAGTGAACCCACTTTAAATTGTTTCACATTCCACCCAACACATAAGTCTGCAATAAAACTATCTTCCGTTTCACCTGATCTAGCAGAGAGTATACTCATCAAACCTAATTCTTTGCTTAAATTTAAAGCATAAAAAGCTTCTGTTATAGTTCCTATTTGATTGGGTTTTATAAGTATAGAATTAATAGCATTTTTTTTGTTAGCATTTTCTATTAGTTTAGTATTAGTAACTACAAGGTCATCTCCTACAATTTGTAGGTAAGGGGGAGATTTTTTTTTCAATTTAATGAAATAGTCAATATCTTCTTCAGCGAAAGGATCTTCTATAGAAATAATAGGATAATTATTTATTAGTTTTATTAACTCATCACAAAGTTCATCAGTATCAATAGAGGGTGATTCTTTTGATATCTGATAGTTTTTATTTTTCTTAAAATTATTAGCTGCTATATCTAACGAGATAGAAATTTCTTTGAATGGTTTAAATCCAGACTCTTCAATAGCTTGAGTTAAAAAGTTAAGTACTTGTGAAATGTTATCAAAATATGGCCAATAACCCCCTTCATCAGCAACTCCAAATAGCTTTTTATTATTTAATAGTTTTTCTCCAGTTTTTTTATATACTTTAAAAACCCAATGTAAAGCTGTGTAAAAATCTGGTGCTCCGTTTGGTATTATCATAAAATCTTGAATTCTTATACTTCCTTTAGCGTGGGCACCTCCTCCAATAATTTGAATTTCAGGAATAGGTAGTTTTTTTTCAGGTAGAACATTTAAATAACTCCACAGTTCACATTTATTTGAAATTGAGGCTGCTCTCAAAGCAGCCATTGATACAGCTATTAAAGTATTAGCTCCTAGGTTAGACTTATTTGTAGTGCCATCTAATTCAATAAGAGTCTCATCTATAGTTTTCTGATCTTCTATATTAAATCCAATTAAGTTTTCTTTAATTATTGTATTTATAGAATGAATATTATTGTCAACACTGTTACCAAAGAACTTATCATTATTGTCTTTTATTTCAACAGCTTCATTCTTTCCTTTAGACGCTCCTGACGGAGATATAGCAATTCCTTTGTACTTATTATTTACAGATATTTCAGCCTCTACAGTAGGCATTCCTCTACTATCAAAAACCATTCTACCTTTTATATCTGTAATTTTATTTTGTGACATAGTTCTCAAGCAATGAAAAAAGTTCTTTAAGACTTTTAGTTTTATTGTTGAGTATATTTTTAGCCAACGATCTAGTTTTATCCTTATCTTTTTCACTAAAATATTCAACTGGAGATTTTCCATCTACTCGAGCCAGTAATAAAAGTGGTGTTATATTTAAAAATCTTTCTATAAAATAATCTTTATTTTCCCATTTAAGACTTTTTATATAATTATTTAAAAACTTATAACTAAGTTCCAAAAATTGTTTTCCTGAATTATTAGGTAATAAGCTTTTTAAAATTAAATGGTTATTACAAAATCCTAAATCAAATATAGGATCCCCCCAGCAAGCAGTTTCAGCATCTAAAATTATTGGACTTTTTGGACCTATAAGAATATTTTTAGGACTAAAGTCACCATGTATTAAAGTTTTTTTATTTTTAACAAGGCTGTCAGCAACTTTTAAGAAGCTTAATTTATATTCAGGGTATTTTGTAGAAGTAAAGATTATGTAAGGTTCTATTCTAATGGCATAAAATGTTTTATCATTTTCAAATTTATTTTTATAAAAATCTTTATTAAAGAAAAAAGAATGTTTTTTTAACAAAATATTTGAAATATTTATAAAATCAGATTCTACTAAATTACTTTTAAGTAGCTTTCTTTTCCACAATTCATGTTTAGAAGGAGTATACCATTCCATTGCTAGTATATAATTTTTGTTATCATGACCAAGTAATCTAGGGAAATAAATTGGATCTACTTTTTTACAAAACTTAAAATACATAGCTTCAAAGTTACTTCTGTTAGTAGGAGCAAACCAGTCTTCTTTAACCGTAAGTTTATCTAATGCTCTTTTTATACAAAACTCAAAATTTTCATTAGTTTTTACATACCAAATATCTGAGGAAACTCCATCAGTAATTTTTTTACAGGTATAATTATCATTCTGATTTAGTAAATTAAATCTACAAGCCGCGTCATAAATTGCTTCAGGAAGATTATTTATTTTCAATTAATAGTACCTGATCTTTTTCGATAGGTTTCATAGGTCCAGATATAGTCGCTCCTACTTCAACAACTATAGTATTATAAGAAAGTGATCCTTTTACTTTTCCTCCTTTACAAACCTTTAACTCTACTACTTCTCCATTCCCAGTAAATTCTCCATAAATTTCTAATGAATTGCAATTAAGATTGCCATCAATCTTTCCTTTAGGTCCAATTTTGACCGTAGTTCCCTTAATATTGCCTTTTATGTGCCCGTGAACATCTAGAATGCAATCGGCTTTAAGAATAGAACCTTTTTCTACTAGCAGTTTGGTTTCATGAGCTATACTGGATATACTAAGATTATTTTTCATAATCTTTTTTTTATATCATAATTAATAATAAAAGCGATTGTTTTTTATAATAAACAATCTAATATAATAGTTTAGATATGTTCAATACTTTATCAAAATGTAATAACACAGAGGATTTCAGATTATTAGCAAAATCCAGGCTCCCATCTCCTATATTTCACTATATAGATGGCGCAGCAGACGATGAAGTAACTATCAAGCAAAATACGAAAGCTTACGAGAACTGCGATTTAGTTCCAAATGTATTAGCGGGAGTTGAGAATATAGATATGTCGGTTGAGCTTATGGGAAAAAAAATAGATATGCCAATTTTTTGTTCGCCAACTGCTCTTCAAAGATTATTTCATCATGATGGAGAATTAGCTGTTGGTCAAGCTGCCCAAAAATTCAATACTTTTTTTGGAGTGTCATCTTTAGGAACTTATAGTCTTAAAAAAATATCAGAACATGTTTCTACTCCTAAAATTTTCCAATTTTATTTTCATAAGGATAGAGGGCTTAATGATAGCATGGTAGAACAGTGTAAAGCAGCTAAATTTGATGCCATAGCATTAACTGTAGACACTATTACTGGAGGAAATAGAGAGCGGGATTTAAAAACTGGTTTTACCTCTCCTCCTAGATTGACTTTATCTAGTTTAATTAGTTTTGCAACTCATCCAATGTGGGCCTTTAATTATTTTACTCATGAAAAATTTGAGTTATCTCAATTAAAAGATTATATAAAAGAAGGTAGTAATTTAGCAATTTCAGTAGGAGATTATTTTAGCTCAATGCTTGATCAAAATATGAATTGGAATGATGCTGAAAATCTAAGAAGTAAATGGGGAGGACACTTTTGTTTAAAGGGAATAATGAGTGTTGAAGATGCCAAAAAAGCTGTAGATATAGGTGCCACAGCAATAATGATTTCCAATCATGGTGGAAGACAATTAGATGGTTCGCGATCGCCATTTGATCAATTAAAAGAGATTGTAGATGCTGTTGGTGATAAAATAGAAATTATTTGTGACGGTGGTATCAGAAGAGGAACTCATATTTTAAAGGCATTGTCTCTAGGAGCTAAAGCTTGCTCAGGAGGAAGGTTTTATCTTTACGCACTAGCTGCAGCAGGTCAAAAAGGAGTTGAAAGGGCACTTAATAATATGAAATCTGAAATAGAGAGAGATATGAAATTAATGGGTTGTAAAAATATTTCAGAATTATCTAGAAAAAATATTAGGTTTAGATAAAAAATAATGCAATCGCAATTACTAGTCTAATTTACTACAAACTTTAGAACCTGCATTAAAAAAACTTTCGCAATACAATTTATTTAGCTTTTTGCCTTGCAAAACTTCCTTTACAAACAATGATACTGCCTCTATTTGTCTTGGGTTTAGAAATTTCTTTGAAGAAACTGGCCTGTAATTATTATTATAATCATCAATAAGAGTATCATAACATTTTTCTGATTTATAAGATTTTTTATTAAAATAAGGCATGCCAGTTCCTGGCCTTCCGCATTTTATTACATTTATTATCTCATCTGTCGATAGTTCACTGGTTCTCAAGGAAACTCCTGCACCATAACCCCCCCCGCCATTTCCATGCCAAGAGTGACAACCCATACAGTTTCCTTTTTTGTATACGTTTAATCCATATTTAAAATCTTCGGTCATAGTAGCATTCAATGTTTTACTTAGACTTATACATATAAAAAATATTGATAAGCACCAATTAATAATTTTACTTTTAAACATAATATATATTTTAGTTTCTTTTATAATCTTTTCAATTATATATTTCGTAATTATAATATGAAATATAATGTTTATGAAGAAGCTATAGTAATACTTGATGACTTTGTAAAAAATAAAATTTCAAATTATAGCAAATTAAGAAACTATGATTATGGACTAGTTAATCCTATTAAAGGGGTATCAGGTCTCTCTCACTTTATTAGTAAAGGAATAATAAGAGAATATTCCATATTAAATTATATAAAAAAAAATAAGGTAAGCTCAGAAAAATATATTCAAGAGATCCTATGGAGAACTTACTGGAAGGGTTGGCTAGAAAGCCATAAGGAAGTTTGGGATAAATATAAAAATAATTTATTTGAGCAACTTGAAAATATTACTACTAATGAGCAATATGATCTTTATGATAAAGCTATCAATGGCAAAACCAAAATAGAACCATTCGACTATTGGATAGAACAACTTAAAAGTACTGGCTACCTTCATAATCATGCTAGAATGTGGTTTTCAAGCATTTGGATACATAATTTTGCATTACCATGGGAGTTAGGTGCAAAATTATTTTATGATCATTTGCTAGATGCTGATATCGCAAGTAATACATTATCTTGGAGATGGGTTGCTGGTATTCAAACTATAGGTAAAAAATACCTAGCAAAAAAAGATAATATAAATAAATACACATTTAATAGGTTTAATAATTTCAAATTACCTAGTGTTAAAAATATTTGTTTCGAGGAAGTAAGTCATACAACTAATAGTATTGATTACAACAATAGTAACAAACTAGATGAAAACGAAAAAAATATTATTATAGTTTTTGAAAACAATCTATCTTTTGATTTTATAAAAAATAATAAGAAAAATATCTTATTAATAGTTTTTATAAGAATACAATCAAAGTTAATAAATAAAAGTACAATTACACGAAATTTTCAGAAACGATGTAATAATGATTTTTTAGAATTATGCAAAAAAAACAATATTATAGTAAAAGAATTTGAAATTAATAAAAGTTTTACTAACTTAATCAATTTTATTAAATCTAAAAAAATTAAAAAAGTATACTCAGAGTATGTTCCACTTGGCTTTGAAAAAGATATAATGAATGAAGTAAGGTTTGAACTTAACAATCATAATATAAGCTATTTGGAAATATTAGGAGAGTTTTACAAAGCCTCTTGGGTATATTGTAATAAAGGCTTTTTTAATTTTAAAAAGAACTTTGATAAATTATTAAAAATAATCTAAAGATAAGTTTCTTCAATCTTTTTTATAACTCTATAATCTGCTTCTAGCCAATCTAGTTGCCTTAACTTATTTATACTCATTAGTTTAAAGCTTGCATGAACTTTAAGTTTAAATTCAACGTTATCAGTCTTACAGGTATAAAATTTTAAATTAATAGTAGTTTCATTATATTCAAAATCATAGGAATAAAAATGCTTTATATCAAAAACTTCAATATCTAGTTCTTCTCTTAACTCTCTTTTAAGAGCATTCAATAGAGCCTCTTTCTTTTCAACTTTTCCACCAGGAAATTCATATTTAAATGAAAAGTTAGGGTCTTTTGAGAGCTGTCTTTGTGTTACAACTACCTTATTATTATAAAATATTATTGCGGCTACCACTTGCATAGAAATTCTAAATATTTTTCTTATAAATTTCACTTAATACTGATTTAAGGTCATTACTAGAAGGTTCCTGATAAGCTTCTAATTCAAAATAGTTTATACTAGCTAAAATATGATCAAAAATGTCTGATTGTATATCTTCATAGTCTTTCCAATTAGTAGTATTAGTAAATGTATAAATTTCTATAGGTAACCCAAATTGATTGATTGGTAATTGCCTTACTAGCATAGTCATATCTTTTTTTAGCTTAGGATGATTCTCAAGATATTTTTTTAGGTAGATTCTAAAACAGCCAATATTAGTTAAATTTCTTTTATTTATATCATCATTTTGAGATAAATTTATTTTATTTAATTCTATTTTTTTATTTTTTAAATAATTATTAAGAATAGTAAAATTTTCAAGTTTATTTAATAAAGTTTCATTGATAAACTTTATAGACGGTAGAGATATAATTATCTGTCTTTTAATTCTTCTTCCTCCACTATCTTGCATCCCTCTCCAGTTTTTAAATGTTAATTCAAGAAATTTTGAAGTAGGAAATGTTGTAATTGTATTATCCCACGCTTTAACCTTTACTCTATGTAAACCTACCTCTAATACCTCTCCATCTATATTTAAATCTTTTAATTCTATCCAATCACCTTCCTTTAATAAATTACCTCCATAAACTTGAATACTTGCTACTAAACCTAAAATAGTATCTTTGAATACTAACAGCAAAATTGCACCAAGTGCTCCAACTCCTGATAATATTCCCCAAGGTGATAAATTTAGAGCAATGCATAATATTAAAATTACTGAAATAATAGCAATAACTAATTTTATTAACTGCAAATAACTATTAACAGGATACCTGACAAAAAAATCATTTTTCTTGTATGTAATGTTAACTGCACTTAAGAATTTATTTATTAGTATTGATAACGAGACTATTATCCAAATACTAGTTACTTTTTTAATTAAAAATATTAATTTAACAAATTCATTATTAAATATATTAGAATTATTTATAGATAGTAGAATAACTAATGGAGTTAAAATATAACTAAGTGTATAAAAAAATTTAACATTTACCAAACTTTTAAATAACTTTTTATTTTTTTTCTCTATTAAGCTTTTGAGTAATGGATGAAGAGTTTTTAAAAATAAAAATGGTAGCAATATAGCTGTAACGAAAACTATTAACATATATATATCAAAATTTAAAATATCACTCATAACTTACCTTTTTAGTTAATGATCATAAAGTTTATTTAGTGGTGGGCGGTACTGGGATCGAACCAGTGACCCCCACGATGTCAACGTGGTGCTCTCCCGCTGAGCTAACCGCCCCAAACTATCAAATTTGAATATACAATAAAATTTAGATTAAAAATATATTTTTAATTATTATTTTGAAAACTTACCTTTTAAAGATAATACTCGCACTGTTGGTTTAGGATCATCATTCTTATAACCTATTAATTTAGATAAGTTTGTTAAGATAACTTTACTTTTTTTAGCTTTAGTATGATAAGCATCAGATTGTTTATTTCCACATAATTTATATTTATTATCATCAATTTTTATAATGGAACAAAATGAAGTTAAATTTTTTTCTGTTTTGTTATTTAAAGTAAACTTAAGCATCCATTGACAAGCGTCATATATGTTTCCCAATCTATCACATGATGGTTTATTTCTTTTTTTAACTTCTAGGCTGGAAATGGAGAGATGATTATCACTACTAAATATAAGATTTAAATTTAAGATGTATATAAAAACTATTAAAAAAATTCTCATAATAAACATTATATTACTTTTTTTTATTTTTGAATAGATTAGTTGCAAAAATAAAAGAACTAACCGTTAAAAAAATAAGACTTAGAGAGGATATAAATAATATCATAGTAAACAAAGATCCAAAAAACTTTCCATTGTGTAGTTCTGTAAGAATTCTTATTAAGGAAACACCATCACCCTGATGTATTTTTAAATACTTTAGAGCTATATTTCTTTTAGAATTAGAAATTACACTCCAATTATAATTAACATTATTATTCTTTTTTATTAATGAAAAAGTATTGTTCGTATTAATTTTAAAATATTCTATATTATTATAAAAAATTATATCATTAGCATCTTTACTATTGGCTAACTTATTAAAATTATTATCATTACTCAAAGTAATAATGTCTTTTATTTCTGAGTCGGAACCTATTTTTTCAAAAATATATATAATTATTTTATCTCTAGTGAGCACATACAATCTTGTATTATCTTGAGTATAAAGAATGGCAAGAACTTCATCTTTAAATTTATCTATAAACTTACCATTAATGTAGATATTATTTTTTATAACAATAAGCTCTTCTTTAGAGTTTTCATACTCATATACATCTTTATAAGTATCCATATTATATTTTTTTAAAATATAATAATTATTAATTGCGGAGTTCTCTATCTTAAAAGTACTAGGATATGTTAACAGTATACCGGTTATTGTTAAATGAAGTATGAATAAGCTAAAAGTAAACCCAATATATTTGTGTAATTTTCTTAATTTAAGTTTAAGTACATGAATCTTCATTTGAAAGCTTATTAAGTAGTAAAGCGGCTCTTGCCATTCTTTTCATAGAGTTAACAGACAATGTAGCTGCTGAAATATTATTTATTTTAACATTTAAGTCAATACTACTGTCTATTTCTGCATTAGTAAACTGTAATAAAAAAGAAGGGAATTTAATCTCATAACCATGTTGTTCTCTATGAGTTATAACATGTGAACTCTTAATTCTACAATTATCGATAACAAAACCAGCAGTTATAGGTTTATATTTGCCTATTGAATTTAAAATCCATACTTGATTATTGTCATTTTTCCAAAAAGAAAATATTCTTTTTTTATATTTATGTCCCATAATTTTTTTCATTTGATCCATATTGTTACTTTTAAGTATTATTCTTTTTTTTTCAGGAATATTGTCTTTAAATATTTTATCCAAAAAGACTTTTTCTTTCTGCGATATTTTTGCAAGTGCTGAATTATTAAATATTGTTAGTGCAATTATTATTGTAAAAAATTTAAACATGATTATTATATAGTAATTTTTTAAAAAAAATAGAGTATTCCCCCACTCACAGAAGAATACTCTATGCCAACTTTAAATTAAAAACGGGAAGAGATTATATTTAAAATTGGTAACCCATTCCAAAATTCCACCCAGCGCTACCTTTATTATCTGTGTAGTATTTTTGATTCTCGTAGTCTACTTTAAGAACAGCATTTGGAGATAACCAATAATTTAATAATAAATCATATTGTCTAATTTTATTACTCGCATTATCTAACTCATCTGCTTTATCATTCCAAGCTCCTGCTCTTGCTCCAATACCGATAGAGCTATCAAGTGGACCACCCAAACTCCATCTGTATGAAGGTTCTACAAAAGCACCCCAAATTTTTGATCTACCATTAGTATCACAGGCATGTTGTGTTCCAGCAGCATTAGTTCCTGAACAATCTAAGTTCCATGTTCCCCCAAAAGCTCTAAAACCAAAACCTTCTGTAGGTGACATATTTAAGTGTGCCCCCCATAAGTCAGCAGGAATGTTTCCAGCGCCTGGTGTATTATTGATATCAGTCTGGTGGTTGTGCCATACTCCCATTTCAACACCTGGAATTCCTGTATACTTTAATCTTAAAGTATAAGCTACGTTGGTACCATCTTGTTTATAGACTTTACCTCTACCATCTCTGATATCACCATCGCCATCTGTTTCTAAACCTGTGTGTCCAAAAGCAGTAAGGTCAAATCCACCACCTAGTGCTGTATTTAACATAATTCCTGTCTCCCACCAAGTGTTAGCATTTAATTCTTTCTCGACTACATTTCTGTCAACTCCATAAAAGGTAGGAGGTTCATGCATTTCGTTTGTAATACCTACAGGCATTAAAACTGTACCATATTTAACAAAAGTATTGTCAAAACCTAAATATGCTAAATTTTGCTCTAGATAGAGTTGTTCCATCTCTAGTTCACCATGATCATCATTAACAAAAGCGTGTTCAATTTCAACTTCACTATTCATGCTTAAATACTCGTTAAACTCATGACCAATAAATAGTACGTATCTATGAATATCTACTTCAACATTAGTAGCAGCAGCAGTTTTCTCGTCATCAGGAGGCGAAGCTGTTGACCAATGTATTTCTCCATACCCTCCAAGTGACGTTTTAGTCCACCAACCAGCTTCTCCAGATCCACCTTCTTCAATTAATTCAGCGAGTGTATCTATTTCTGATTGCATTTCCTTTAATTTATTTTCTAAATCTGCATCAGCCTTTAAATTAGTAAATAAAAAAGCAAGCGAGATAAAAAAAAATAGTTTTATTTTTATCATAATATTTTCCTTAATATATACTTTTATAGTGAGAATAATTCTCATTGTCAATAGGAATAATAATTATTTACAATTGTGATAAATTCGGTAAATTATAGTCTTATTTAAAGGTATTATTATTAAGTATTTTATATTTATTAGTTTATTATATTTTAGTCTTTTAAACATCTATTCTAAAGATGAACTTAATGTCTACTCTGCTAGACAAGAAGTGTTAATGAAACCTTTAATAGAGTTATTTGAGAAAAATAATAATATAAAAATAAATATTATAGCTGCTAAGGCAAATCAGCTTATAAATAGAATAGAGCAAGAAGGTAATTTTTCTAAGGCTGATATTTTACTTACTACAGATGTGGGAAGACTTCACATTGCTAAAGAAAAAAATATTCTTCAGCCTGTAAAAAGTACTAAACTGAACAATTTAATACCAAAGAATTTAAGAGATACAGATGATTATTGGTTCGGTTTAAGCTTGAGAGCAAGAATTTTAGTTTATAATAAAGATAAAATAAGCACCAATGAATTAGGTGGTTACATTAGCTTAGGCAATAGTATATGGTCAGAAAGTATTTTAATTAGATCTTCTAATAATGTTTATAACCAATCTTTAGTTTCGGCTATGCTAATTAATTATGGAGAAATAAAGGTAGAGAAATTTTTAACAGATTTTACTAAAAACTTTGCTAGAAAACCATCAGGGGGAGATAGAGATCAAATAAGAGCACTAGCCGCAGGCCAAGGGAGGCTTGCAATTGTAAATAGTTATTATTTTTTAAAAATGAAGAGTAATGATAAAGATAATAAACTAAGAAGTTTACAAGAATATTTTCCTAAAGATAATAAAATGAGTACTCACGTTAATATAAGCGGTGCTGGAATAATCAAAAATAGTAGAAACAAAAAAAATGCAATAAAATTTTTGGAGTTTTTGGTAAGCAATGAAGCACAAAAAATTTATGCAGAAGTTAATTATGAGTATCCTATAAGAAAGAATATAGAATTAAATGAATTTATGACAAAGTATAATAACTTCATTAGAGATAAAGCAGATTTGACGTCTATAGCTAAGTTAAATAATAAGTCTATAGTATTAATGGATATTGCGGGATGGCGTTAGTAATGTATAAGATAATGAATGCAAAGTTCATGTATACTTAATTATAAAAAATCAAAAAAGTCATCTTTATTTTTAATGGTGCCTCATAGCGGAAGATATTATGGTAATCTGTTTAAAAAAGTTTCTAAGTTAACCTTATTAGAGTTAAGAAAATCAGAGGATAACTATATAGATCTTTTAATTGAGGATAATAGATTTAATTTTAACTATATAAAATCAAATTTTCCTAGGATATATGTAGATGTTAATAGGTCTCCCCTTGAAATAGACTTTAATATGTGGAAAAAATGTTATTACAAATCCTGGTTTATTAGATCTTTAAAGGTTAGATCAGGAATAGGGGTTATTCCTAAGGTTTGTTATAATGGGAAAAATATTTATAAAGAAATATTCTTATTTAAAGAAGCCAGACATAGGTTGTTAAAATATTACTTTCCTTATCACAAGAAAATTAAGGATATTATTAATGAAATTAAACAAAGAAGTGATAAAGTAATTGCTTTAGACTGTCACTCTATGCCATCAGAAGTAGTGAACAAAAACGTTGATATAGTTTTAAGTAATAATAATGGGAAAAGTTCTAGTTTACAATCAATTTACAGTTTAAAAAAATGTTTTAATGATTTTGGTTACAAAGTTGAGTTAAACAGGCCATTTAAAGGGGGGTTTATAACTAAGTATTATGGTAAACCTTTAAAAAATATACATGTTATTCAAATTGAAATTAATAAAAAAATTTATTTGAATGAAAAAGATATGAAAATTAAAGCTAAAAATTTTAGTTATCTAAAAAATTGTTTTTCTTATACTATTAATTATATTAATAATAATATCAATTCCATATAGGATTTTTTTTACTTGGTTGAATTAAATTGTTAAAAACACTTTTTTATATATTGATTGCCTTTTTGTTAGGACTATTTCTTTTTATATCTATTAGTATTTTTGGAATTATAAGATATACTAAGGACTTACCTGATTATAAGCAACTTAAAGAGTATTCTCCATCAATAATAAGTAGACTTTACACTGGAGATGGTTCACCATTAGCTGAGTTTTCTGCCGAAAAAAGAGTTTTTATACCTATAAATTCTATACCACAAAATGTAATCAATGCATTTGTATCAGCTGAGGATAAAAACTTTTATAAGCATAAAGGTGTAGACTTAAAGAGTATTAGTAAAGCTGTAATTATTAATCTTCGAAATTTTTATGAAGGCAAAAGACTCGTAGGAGCATCAACGATTACACAACAGATAGCTAAAAATTTTTTACTTAGTAATGAAATATCAATTAATAGAAAAATAAGAGAAGCATTACTATCATTAAGAATAGAGAGAATTCTTTCTAAAAACGAAATTTTAGAGTTGTATTTGAATGAGATTTTTTTAGGTAAAAGATCTTACGGTATTGCTGCAGCTTCCTTAAATTATTTTAACAAATCTTTAGATGAATTAGAATTACATGAAATAGCATATTTAGCAGGATTACCTAAAGGGCCAAATAATTACGATCCTATAAAAAATAAGAAAGCAGCGATAATAAGAAGGAATTACGTTTTGAATAGAATGGCTGAAGATAAAATAATAACAAAAAAAGAAGCATCACAAGCTTCATTAAAACCTATGATAAGTAGTAATAGAAAAAAAGAAAAAAATCCTTATGCTCCATACTTTATAGAAGAAGTAAGAAGAAATATAATAGAAAAGTATGGAGAAAATTCATTATATAGAGAAGGATTAAATGTTATTACAACATTAGATCCAAAGCTTCAAAAGATAGCTATTAATGAATTAAAGAGTGGTTTAGAGAATTACGATAAACGTAATGGGTGGAGAGGACCAGTTGATAGTTTAAAGAAATTTGACGCTAAAACCGATTTAAAAAAAGTTAACTCTAAATATGCAAAGTATCCTGGGTTACATGACAAGGTATTAGCTTCAGTTTTAGCCATAGATGATAATAAAATTAATTTATTAAATTTTAAAGAGAACGAAATCATTGAACTTAATACAAAAGAATTATTTAGTAAAAAGTGGATTAATAACGGCAAAATTAAGTATAAGTTAGATAACATTAGTGATTTTTTGAAAATAAATGATGTTTTAGTTTTAAGTAAGATTATTAATGGTGAAAAAAATAAGTACCAATTAGATCAAATACCTAACATAAATGGAGCAATAGTAGTTGTTGATCCAAGAAATGGTAGAGTTTTGGCTTTGTCAGGTGGATATGATTTTGATGGCAGTGAATTTAATAGAGCTACTCAGGCAAAAAGACAACCTGGTTCTGCCTTTAAGCCTTTTGTTTATTTAGCTGCTTTAGAAAATGGATACTTGCCTAATACTAAAATATTAGATTCACCTTTAGTTATTGATCAAGGGCCTGGTTTAGAAAAGTGGAAACCAAAAAACTATTCTGGGATTTTTTATGGGCCGTCTACTTTAAGGATAGGACTAGAAAAATCTAGAAATGTTATGACAGTAAGATTAGCTAATGAAATAGGTATGAAAAAAATAGTAGATGTAGCTAAAAGATTTAGACTAGGAAGTTTTCCTCCATTATTAGCATCATCACTAGGATCTACGGAAACCACATTAATAAATTTGGCTGCTGCTTATGCAACCTTTGTTAATGGTGGAAGGTATAATTATCCAGCATTAATAGAAAAAGTGCAAAATAGAGAAGGTAAAGTAATATTTAGAAGAGATAATAGAATTTGCAAAAAGTGTGAGGGTAGTAATAGTAAAGAATTTGTCAGGCCAATTTTATTTCCAGAGGGAGAAAAAGTTATTGATGGAAATCATGCTTTTCAAATTACCTGGATGTTAAAAGGAGTGACAACTAGAGGAACTGCGAGATCTTTAAGAAAACTTAATTTATCCTTAGCTGGAAAAACTGGTACAACTAATGACAATATGGATGCTTGGTTTTTAGGCTTTTCTCCACAATATGTAGTTGGAGTTTTTGTAGGATATGATACTCCTAAAACATTAGGAGATAAAGAGACAGGAGGAAAAGTGGCAGCTCCAATATTTGCTTCATTCATGAAAAAAGCATTAGAAAATAAAGAAAATAGACCATTTTTAGTACCAGAAGGCATTGAAATGATAAAAATAGATTATTTGTCAGGAAAAAAAGTTAATTCAGAAAGTAAAAATGTTATTTATGAAGCATTTGTAAAAGGTTCTTATAAAGCAAATACTCAGGATATTTTAAAAGAAACTACAATAATTAATGACTTTGAAAGTAATTTATATTAGGAGTACTTATGAAAATAGAAATAGATGTAGAAATTAAAAGTATAAAAAATAATATTGAATCAATAAGGAGGTTTCTTTGACATAGACTCATTAGTAAAAGAAATAAAAGAATTGCAAGTAACTTCTGAAAGAGATGATTTATGGAAGGATAAAAATAAGGCTCAAGAAATTTTTAAAAAGAAAAGGAAGTTAGAAAACATACTTAGAGAGTATAACGTATTAAAGTCTGAATTCAAAGATTTAGTGGATTTATATCAATTATTTAAAACAGAAAGTGATGACCAATTAGAGCAAGAGTTAACTTCAATACTTAAAAATACAATTTATTTGTCAAATGAGCTTAAAATCAAGACATTGCTCTCTGAAGAAGCAGATAGTAATGATTGTTATATTGAAATTAATGCAGGGGCAGGAGGAACTGAAAGTCAAGACTGGGCTCAAATGTTGTCTAGAATGTATATTAGATGGATAGATAATAAAAGTTTTAAAAAAAGTATTATGGATATGAATAATGGTGAAGAAGCTGGAATAAAATCTATTACTATTAAAGTAGAAGGAGAAAACGCTTTTGGTCTATTAAAATCTGAAAGCGGCGTTCATAGATTAGTAAGGATTTCTCCATTCGATTCTCAAAAAAGAAGGCATACTAGTTTTAGTAGCGTTTGGGTTTATCCAATTGTAAGTAATGATATAAAGGTTGAAATTGACAATAAAGATTTAAGAATTGATACTTATCGGGCCTCAGGAGCTGGTGGTCAGCATGTCAATAAAACAGATAGTGCTATTAGAATATCTCATATACCTACTGGTATAGTTGTGCAGTGTCAGAATCAAAGATCTCAGCATCAGAATAGGGCTTCAGCTTTTAAAATGCTAGAGTCTAGATTGTATGAATTGGAATTAAGAAAAATAGAGGATAAAAAAAATAAGACTACTACATCAAAAAAAGTCATAGGATGGGGTAATCAAATAAGATCTTATGTTATGCAACCCTATAGATTAGTTAAAGATTTAAGGACTGGAGCAGAAAACTCAGATATAGATAGGGTATTAGATGGTAGTTTAGATGAATTTATATTCTCTTATTTATCTACTAAAAGCAATTAGAATTTTTTTTACGAATTTTCAATATAAGCTAAGACTTCTTCAACATGCCCTGCAACTTTTACTTTATTCCATACCTTGGTTATAATTTGTTTTTTATTTATTAAAAATGTGGTTCTTTCTATTCCAAAATATTTCCTACCATACATACTTTTTTCTACCCATACTCCATATTCTTCACAGGTATTTTTACTTTCATCTGAAAGTAAATCTACACTTAGGTTTTGTTTACTAATAAAACCCTGATGCTTTTTTACTGAGTCTTTAGAAATACCATATATATGATAATTTAAAGCATTAAATTTATTTTTATACTCAGAAAAGCCTATGGCTTCTTTAGTGCATCCAGGAGTGTTATCTTTTGGATAAAAAAATAATATTAAATTAGTTTTTAGATTTTTTAATTCTACTGTTTCACTATTTTGATTACTTAATATAAAATTAGGTGCTTTTTTATTAACATTAATAGACATTTGTAATATATTACCTCATAATTAATTAAATTAAAGCTTACCATTGTTTAAACATAAAATAATTAAATATTTATCTATTTCTATTATTGCAATATTTTTTGCCTTAGGCTTTTTATTGCTAAGATTAGCTTTTAAACCATTAGACATAAGTTATGTCAACAATATTTTACCAAAAATAGATAAGTATATTACACAGTTAGAAGGTGTTAAATTTGAAGAGGTTTTACTTAACCTTGATTTAATGAAAAACGAAATTAATTTAGAGTTAAATAAAGTTTATTTTAAAAAAAATTTACTTAATATTTCTAATTTAAAAGCAATGCGTATAAATTTAAGCTTTAAAGCCTCTGATTTAATTAAAAATAAAACTACTATTAAAAAAATATATATTAATAAAGGTGGTATTGATATTCATAACTTTGAATTATCTGATAGTTACAATGTAAATAAAAGAAATGATATTTTTAATAAGCTTTTGGGAGCAGACATTCAGCTTGAAGAAATAAATATAAACTTTTATAAAGAGAATAATAAAATAGCAGTAATTTCAAATTTTGATGGAGTTTTAAAAAATACTGAGCAAGGTATTAATTTTGGTAGACTAAATGCTGATCAAATAATCTACGTAAATGACAAAAAAAACATTAACTTAACATTTAATAATATTAAATTAAAAGAAGAATTTAAAAAAGATTTTACTATGAGCATTGAAAGTATAATGTTTAAAGATAAAAATAGTGTTTTTAAAAGTAAGTATTTTAAGCAAATTAAAAACTTCAAAGTTGAAAATATAAAGTTTAAATTTAATCAAAATGAAGAGGTTATTACTGCTGAAGGAAGTGTAATTCATAATAATAAAAAAAGTCTTTTTGATATTAATGGAAGTTTATTAAATTATACAAAATTTAATGGTGTAATTAATGTAAGTGTAGAAAAGAACCCTATATTAGCTAAGCTAAATTTAGATTACCTAAAACAATATAATTATAATCTAGAAAATAGTTCTAGTATGCTTTTTGATGGAAAAATTAACCTTAATATAAAAAATAATTTAGTTGATAAAATTATAGTTAACGCTAGCTCTTTGAGAGAAAAAAATAAGGCGACTTTAGTAAATTTAAGAAATAATTCAAAGTTAAGTATAGAAGATATATACATAAACTTAGAATATTATGAAGATCAAGTAAAACTAAAAAATTTAGAGATAAACGAAGGAACTCAAAAGATAAATATGTATGGACATTTTTATATTAAACATAATAAATTTGATACAACCTTTAAATTTAAAAGCTTTGATTATGATAAAGCATATAATCTAGTTAAAAGTATCTTTATTAAAGGTAATGATAAGTTGAACTTTATTACTAAGTACAAAGCAAATAATATTGAAAATCTAGAACTTAATTTAGAGAAAAATGATGGTAATATATTAGTCAAATCATTTCATTGTGAGATAAATGATATCAATATAACAACTAATAAAAATCTAACTTTAAAAACTGCTTCTTTAAAGGTATTAAAAAATAATGAAAATATAGAGTTATTTAGTAAAGAGTTAGAGACTATAAATGAATTTGGGGAAGCCTTATTATCAAATACTAACATTGTAATTAGAAATTTGAAAAACTTTAAAAGCGATTTTCAAATGAATACTTATTTAAAAACTGATTATAGGTTTTTTAAAAACACATTGTCTTCTCTAAATTACAATAGAGAGCTTATAGATGACATGGAAGGAAATATTGCAGGTAAACTGTTTGTAAATAAAAACATTCAAGATATTAATTTTAGCTACTTATTTGAAGGGCAATTAATGAGTTTTAATTACAAACCTTCAGGTAAAAATAATTTTCCACTGCAACTTGAAAACTTTTTTGGTAACATAGTATTTTCTGATAGTGAGCTTGATATCAAAGGCTCAGGAAAAATTAATAAATCAAATTCTATAATAAGAGTCTCTATTGATGAAAATAGCTTACTAAAGATTAAAATACAAGCAGAAGCTAAACCTGAATCATTTGATATTTTTGGTGAATATAATTTCATTACTAAAGGCAATACTAAACTAAAACTTGATATTACAAAAGATTTAAACAATGAACTTTTTACAGTGGCCTTCAATGCAAACTTATTTTCTAGTGAGGTAAACTTAAAAAATATAATTTATAAAAAATTACAAAATAAAAGGGGAGAAGCATCTGGGATATTTTATTTTAGAAATAATGAATTAATTTCCGTTAAAAAACTTAACTTTTTTACAGAAGATATATTAATCAATAGTGATTTATTTTTCACGAAAAACCTTAGGCTAAAAAATGTAAATATTAATAGATTTATAAAAGATAGAAATGACTTTAGAGCGCAAATATCATTTATTGGCCAGGATAGTTGTTTTATTTCTATAGATGGCAAGAGAATAGATTTGAAGCATTTTTTTGAAACAAGCTCTGATAAATTTAAAAATATAGATATAAAGTTAAATATTGATAATCTCCATTACAATAAAATTAATTTAGGTAAGACTAATATAAAAGGTGTCTTTAAAGATACTAATTTGGAAGAACTCGAAGGACATATTTCTTATGATAATATAAAATATGTAAACTTTAACAAAAGTAATAATCAACAAAAATATTTTAAGACTATAAATATTCATTTTGACGATTTTGGCGCTTTCTTAAATAATTCAAATATTTCAAATTCTTTTATAGGAGGAAACTCTAAAATAGAATTAAATATAAAAAACTATAGTCTTATTAGTGGGAAGGTAAGTATTGAAAAAAGTAGTATAAAAAACTCTTCTTTTCTTGCTAGATTACTTCAATTGGCTTCATTTACAGGGCTACTAGAAATACTCACAAATGAAGGTATTCCCTTTGATAACATTAATATTAATTTCACTAAAGAAGAATCTAAAATAATAGTTCAAGAAGCAAAATTTCAAGGATTTTCACTAGGTGGCAAGCTAAATGGTAGTACTGATATAAATACAAAAAAAATTAATTTAGAGGGAGTTATTGTTCCAGCTTATGCAATTAATTACTTAATAAATAAAATACCATTAATTGGGCAAGTAATTACAGGTGTTGAAGGTGAGGGGTTAATAGGTGTTAATTTTAAGGCAAAGGGTACTATAGAAGATCCCAATTATACAATAAATCCATTATCTATTTTAACCCCTGGCATAATTCGCAGCATATTTGATAGCTTATTTGAAGAAAATAATGAAAATAGGTCTAAGTAATAATTTTTATTAGAGCGTGTTTTTTCTTTCCTATCGAGATATGAATACCTTTTTCACTTTGTATATCTTTTTTGGAAACTAAATAATTATAATCAACTACTTTATTGCCATTAATTCTTGCAGCGCCTTGTTCAATTAATCTTCTTGCATCACTATTAGATTTACAAAGTATATTGTCTATACAGAATAGTTTATAAATCGCTATTCCACTGTTCATATCTTTAATACTTAATTTAGCACTTGGAAGGCTACTATTAATAACATTATTATTCATAACTTCAGTTGCTGTTTTATAAACATTATCACACTTTTCTTTGCCGTGGGTTAATTCAGTAATACTATTAGCCAAAAGTATTTTGGCGTGATTTAATTCTTGACCCTCAAGTGTTGCTAACCTATTGATCTCTGACAGTTCAATTTCTGTGAATAGTTTTAAAAATTTAATAACATCTTGATCTGTAGTATTTCTCCAAAATTGCCAAAATTCAAAAGCCGATAAATGCTCTTCCGATAACCAAACGGCACCATTTTCTGTTTTACCCATCTTATTACCGTTAGAAGTTGTTATAAGAGGTGAAGTTATAGCATGTACACTATTCTTCTTGTTTATTTCTACTTTTTTAATTAGATCTATACCATTAATAATATTTCCCCACTGGTCTGAACCACCGAATTGAACATTACAATTAAAGTTTTTAAATAAATAATAATAATCATAAGCCTGAGTTACCATATAATTAAATTCTAAAAAACTAAGATTCTGTTCTCTATCCAATCTAGTTTTAACGGAATCAAATGTTAGCATTCTATTTACAGAAAAATGCTTTCCAAAATCTCTTAAAAAATCAATGTAATTAAGAGAGTCTAACCATTCAGCATTATTTACAATTAAAGCTCCGTTTTCAGTATCACTAAATGTAATATATTTTTCTATAACACTCTTAATTCCTGAACTATTTATTTTGATTATATCATCAGATAAAATTTTTCTAGTAGAATCTTTGCCTGAAGGATCTCCAATTTTAGTAGTACCACCTCCTAGAAGAATAATAGGTTTATTATTTGTCTTTTGCAACCATCTTAAAAGCATTAATTGTAGCAAACTTCCTACATGGAGTGTGTTTGAAGTGCAGTCAAATCCAGTATAGCCAATTATTTTTTTATAGTCATTACATAGAAGATTTATGTCAGTAGTTTGATGTATAAAATTCCTGGATTTAAGAATATTTATAAAATCTTTTATACTATTTTTCATAGTTATATATTAAAATTACTTTCTTCACATTGTAGAAAAAATATATTTTCATTATTAGTAGCAGAAATTTCATTATTTTTTAAATTTATTTTAATATCAATATCATTAAACACTAAGAGTATTTCATTATTATTAATATTATTAATTGTAGCTAAATATTCTTTTCCTTTAATAGTTAAATAGCTTTTTTTAATAGACCTTGTTTCCAAAATATCAATCAATTCAATATCTAATTTATTTGACTTACAAAAGAATTTTTTTTGTTCAAATCTTGTAAAATTACAATTACTAACAAATACTACAAAAAACAATATTAAAATTATATTAGATAACTTTATCATTTCTTTTTACCAGTTTCTAGAGCCTCTATATCGATTTCTTCTTCAATTTCTTTTGGCTCATTTTCTTTTTCCTTTTTTTTATTAAGCCCTAAGGCTTCAGCAACTGCTTTAGGGTCTGTTAACTCAATTGTTTCTTCAGTAATTTTAGTGGATTTAGTTTTAAGAATTTTTTTATCAGACTGAATGCTAGCATCTATTTCTTCTATATCAGATATTTTTGTTGCAGAAACAGGGTCGTTTTTTAACTCTTTATTTTCTACTTGCTCTTCCACCTGAGTTTCTATTTTTTCTTTTGGTTTAGCTTCTACTTGCTCTTCCACCTGAGTTTCTGTTTTTTCTTTTGGTTTAGCTTCTACTTGCTCTTCCACCTGAGTTTCTATTTTTTCTTTTGGTTTAGCTTCTACTTTCTCTTCCATCTGAGTTTCTGTTTTTTCTTTTGGTTTAGCTTCTACTTTCTCTTCCATCTGAGTTTCTGTTTTTTCTTCTAAA